>Ga0208547_1000204_pt1 | contig 32275 bp, 58 predicted proteins | sample DEB08_DNA_5_FD_185501 | JGI IMG/M metagenome (GOLD analysis project Ga0208547, IMG submission 185501) | Aqueous microbial communities from the Delaware River and Bay under freshwater to marine salinity gradient to study organic matter... | ecosystem: Environmental > Aquatic > Marine > Coastal ...
AAATGTAAATAATTCTTATGATGGTTCTACTTGGACAGCAACAGGAAATAATAATACAACAGCAAGATTGGGTTCTGTTTCTTTTGGAATTCAAACAGCAGGAATTTTAGTTGGTGGTTATATAAATTCTCCAACTCCTAATACTTATTATGATAATGTAGAAGAATATGATGGTTCTACTTGGACATCAGGTGGTGCTTATCCAATTGCAACTACTAGTCTTAGAGGTGGAGGAACTCAAACAGCAGGAATAGCTTTTGGAGGTTCTTCTCCTGGAATTCCTCAAACAACAGCAACTAATATTTATGATGGTGCTACTTGGACAGCTGGTAGTAATATGACTACTGCAAGAAGTAGTTTTGGAAGTGCAAAATCAGGAAGTAGTGCATTAAATCTAGCATTCGCAGGAAATACTGGAACAGGTACTACAAATGCTACAGAAGAATACGTAGACTACTCACCATACGCAGGTCAAACAGTCCAAAACATAGGACAAGTTTGGTACAATGGTACTACAAAGGAATTAAAATTTATAGATGAAACATTTAGCTCGGCTTGGGCAACGGGTGGAAATTTAGCAACAGCAAAAAATGGTTTAGCTGGTGCAGGTACACAAACAGCTGCATTATCTATTGCTGGAGAAGATCCAGTGGGAAATTTAGCAGAAACAGAAGAATATGATGGTACATCTTGGTCTCCTAGTGGAAATTTAAATACTGCAAGACGAGTTTTAGGAGGTTGTGGTATTCAAACATCAGCATTAGCTTTTGGTGGTCTTGATACAGCTGCTACAGGAGCAACTGAAGAATATAACGGTGCTACTTGGACATCTAGTAATCCTTTAAATACGGCAAGACTTGTTTTAGCAGGAGCAGGGATTCAAACAGCAGCTTTGGCTTTTGGTGGTGCTACTCCAACTAGAACAGGCGCAACCGAAGAATATGATGGAAATTCTTGGGCAACTTCTCCAGGAAGTTTAAACACAGTAAGAAGTGAATTAGCAGGTTGTGGAACTCAAACTGCTGGTTTAGCTTTTGGGGGTTCTGCTCCAGCTATTACAACAGCAACCGAAGAATATAATGGATCAACTTGGACAAGTGTTAATTCTATGAATACAGCAAGAAATTACTTGGCAGCAGCAGGTATTCAAACAGCAGCTTTAGGTTTTGGTGGTAATACTACAGTTCCAGTTTCAACAACTGAAGAATATGATGGAACTTCTTGGACAGCAACAACTTCTATGAATACAGCAAGAGGGGTTTTAGCAGGAGCAGGCACAAAACCAGCTGCTCTAGCTTTTGGTGGAAATCTTCCAGGAGTTTCAAACGCAACAGAAGAATATACAATAACAGGAACTAAAAATATTAAAACAATAACAGTAAGTTAATATGGCAGATTATATAAACATATACGGACAAGATATATTAGCGGTAGAATCAGACCCAGCGAATCCAACTGTTGGACAGATTTGGTATAATACGACTTCTAATACTTTGAAAGGTGGTGGTTTAACTACTGCTGGTTCTTGGGCTACTGGTGGAAATATGAATACAGCTAGATTTGCTTTAACAGGTACAGGAACACAAACAGCTGCTGTAGCTTTTGGTGGAGGGCTTCCATCTCCTGTTACAAGTGCAACAGAAGAATATAATGGTACGTCTTGGACAAATAACCCTACTGGTTTAAATACTGCAAGAGCTTTTTTAGGAGGAGCAGGAACTCAAACTGCTGCACTAGCTTTTGGTGGAGAAGCACCACCTGCTACAACAGCAACAGAAGAATATGATGGAGCATCTTGGACGGCTGGTGGAAATTTAAATACAGCAAGACTTGCTTTAACAGGGGCTGGTACTCAAACTGCAGGTTTGGCTTTCGGTGGTCTTATTCCACCTGCAACAGGAGCAACTGAAGAATATAACGGATCAGCTTGGACATCTAATCCAACAGGTTTAAATACTGCAAGATTTGCTTTAGCAGGTTGCGGAACTCAAACAGCTGCGTTAGTTTTTGGGGGTGATGCTTCACCCTGGACTGGTGCTACAGAAGAATACGATGGATCAACTTGGACTTCAAATCCTACAGGTTTAAATACTGCAAGGAGAGATTTAGCAGGAGCAGGATTACAAACAGCAGCATTGGCATTTGGTGGTCAAGACCCAGTTGCAGGATCAACTGAAGAATACAATGGATCAACTTGGACAACTGTTAATCCTATGAGTACAGCAAGATATGTTTTAGCAGGTGCTGGTACTCAAACATTAGGTTTAGCATTTGGTGGTACTACAGGAAGTCCAACAGCAGCAACCGAAGAATGGACTGGAGCAGGTTCTCCATTAACAATTACAATAACAGCTTCTTAACATTTACTTTATCATTCTAATAGTATAGAAAACTTATATTAAATGTCTCAGGAAAAAAGAAACATTCAGCCATTAATCGAAAAAGAAGAACCACACTTGCATAACATATTACCAAGTGAAGATGTAAAAGCATTTAAAAATATGGTGGGAGAACTTAGAGATACTTGGACAAAAAAACAAATCTTTAGAACAGAAACAGAAGCTAGAATATCTGTACTTCAAGATATGAAGTACCCAACTAAAGCTGCAAAGTATTGGCAATGCGTAAGAGAACAAAACGTATTCTTAGAAAACTTAATGTCATTATCATTTGATTATAGACGTAATGATATAAAGATTAAAAGATTAGAAAAGAAAATTGCCAACGAAAAAGATGATCTAAGAAAAGAATTATTACAAGTTAATCTTGATGAAAAGATTTACGCAAAAGCAAATATGGAACTTACCGCAAAAGATAGAATGAGAGAATTAAAGATGTGGTCTAAATTAAAGAAAGAATATGATGATGGAACATTTGATACTAAAGATGTTAATCAACATCAATTAGATTCTTATTCAAAAATTATGCAAAATAAAGCTAAGACATTAACTGAGGGTTCTTCGCAACCTGAGGTCTTTAACGTATTGGGTCAATTAAAAACTATTGAGAGAGTACAAAGAGATGGAGAACTCTCTTATCAAAAACAAGAAGCCATTTCAACAGACAAGGAATTTGGTAAAAAATCTAGTTAAATGAAATTTAATTTCATATTCTTAGGTCAATCTATATTGCGATACGAAGTACCATTAGACATCTTTGTTGCAATCAATCAAATATACGAAACTAACTTTAATAAATTAGCACCAGCTAATAGACAACTTGTTGGTAAGATTCAAAACGAACATTCTATATTTTATGATGGAGATGATGAATCTAAAATGAAAAGACATAATCTTTTAACTAAGAATGTTTATGATTGGTTTATGCAAGTCTATCATCATTATTTAGATTGGAATAAAATTAATCAATACCAAACACATTTAAACTCAATATGGATTAATGAAATGAAAGCAAATGAATATAATCCTGTTCATATACATCAGGGAAATTTATTTACAGGTTTATCTTCTGTAATGATTTTAAAATTACCAACTAATTATGGAGTAGAATATTCAGCAGTAGATAAACCACAAAATGGTAAGTTACAATTATTAGGTTCAGCATCAGGTCAATTTGCTAAAGTAGATTATCAACCCATTTTAAGAGAAAGAGACTTTTATGTATTTCCTTATGATATGAGACATTGTGTTTATCCATTTAATTCAACAAATGAAGTCAGACGTACATTAGCAGCAAACTGTGACGTACACTATAATCCAATAATGAATAGAGGAGCAGAATGATACATACAGAACCAAGTTGGAAATCTTATTTAGTAGAAACTACTGAACCTATTTTTACACCTGAACAATGCGAAATCATAAGTAAATTAGGTAGATCAATGCCACCACAAAATGCACAAGTAGGTGGAGGATCAGGCGGAAAATACGATACTAAAACTAGAATATCACATATTAGTTGGATTCCATTTAACCACCCTGACGCAATTCCTATGTATAAAAAATTAGAAGATATGATGCACAAAACAAATAGACGACACTTTGGTTTTCAAGATATGGCTATCAATGAACAAGCACAATATACTGAATATCCTGAGGGTGGTTTTTACGATTGGCATATGGATTGTGATTTAATTATGAAAAATGAACCACCAGTTAGAAAAATATCTATGACTTTAGTATTATCTCCTGAGTCTGATTTTGAGGGTGGTGGATTAGAACTTGCAAGACCAGGACAGATATTAAGACCCAAACAAGGACACGCAGTATTCTTTGCAAGTTTTGTTAATCATAGAGTTGTACCTGTTACTAAAGGATTAAGAAAATCTTTAGTAATGTGGTTTGGAGGAGAACCTTTTAAATGATACATAGAGAACTTTATTTTGCTACACCAGTTTATATTAAAGATGTAGGAACATCTGAATACAATGATTACTTAACAGATAAGATAATTGAATGGTCTAAGAATGACGAGGGACTAAAAAAAACTAATATGTATGGTTGGCACTCACAAACTGATATGCACACAAAACCTGAGTATAAACATTTAGTCGAAGAATTATATTTTGCTCAAAAAGAAATATACGAAGATGAATGTTTAGATAACGAACCTTTCTTAGGCAATATGTGGGCTAACATAAATTATAAAGGTGGATTTAATAGACCACACATACACCCTAACTCATTATGGTCAGGTGTATATTACGTTAAGACTCCTGATAATTGTGGTCATTTAAAAATAGAAGATACTAGGACAATGTCATTAATGTCTAGACCAAGAAAAACTAACAAAGAAGAACCTAAACATTTATGGAAAGAAGTACACTTTGAACCTAAAGCTGGAAGATTAATTATGTTTCCATCTTGGGTTAACCATTGTGTTGACCCTAATAATTCTGACGAACCTAGAATATCAGTATCATTTAATTTTTTGCAGAAAGGTATGTTTGTATGACATTTCAAAAAGATAAATATCAAGTATTAGAAAATGCAATATCTTATGAACTAGCTAACTTTTGTTTTAATTATTTTTTACTTAAAAGAGATGCTGTTAAATATATGTATGACAATAACATCATAGCAGAAAATGGTTTATTTGGTACTTGGAAAGATCAACAAGTTCCTAATACATATTCTATTTATGCAGATCAAGTAATGGAAACTTTATTAATGAAAGTATTACCCATAATGAAACAAAGAACAGGATTAGATTTAATTCCAACTTATTCTTATGCAAGAGTATATGAAAAAGGTGCAATCTTAAAAAGACATAAAGATAGACCCAGTTGTGAAATATCTACTACTTTAAATCTAGGTGGAGACATATGGTCAATATATTTAGACCCTACAGGTTCAGATAATGTAATAGATGAATATAAAAACATACATAAACCTAATGCACCACAAGGTATAAAAATAGATTTAAAACCAGGAGATATGTTGATATACTCAGGTTGTGAACTAGAACATTGGAGAGAACCTTTTACAGGTAATATATGTGGTCAGGTTTTCTTACATTATAATCACGCAAATGGAAAATTTGGACAAAGTAATTTATTTGATAAAAGACCAATGTTAGGAATACCAAAATGAAACTAAGTGCTAATTTTACTCTTGATGAACTTATCAAAAGCCAAATAGCTGAACGTAAGAACATTAATAATAACCCAACACCTGACGTTATAGAAAACTTAAAAGAACTTTGCATAAACGTATTACAACCGATCCGTAGTCATTTTTCCAAACCACTTATTATTTCTTCGGGATTTCGATGTGCAGAATTGTGCATTGAGATTGGTTCATCAATTAATTCTCAGCATACTCTTGGAATGGCAGCAGATGTAGAAATATGGGGAATTTCAAACAAAGAATTATTTAACTATATTAGAAATAATCTCGAATACGATCAAATAATCCTGGAATTTTTTAAAGGAGATGAAGAACCTAACTCAGGGTGGGTTCACGTTTCTTACAATAAGAATGATAATAGACGACAATCTTTAATCGCTAGTAGAAATGAAGATGGAAAAATAGTATATAAACCTTATCTAGGTTATTAATGACTTTAACAAATTTAATAGCCAAACTAACAGGAGAAACAATTATGCCACTTAAAAAAGGATATAGTAAAAAATCAGTATCTTATAACATTAAAAGAGAAATGAAATCAGGTAAATCAAGAAAGCAATCTGTTGCAATCGCATTATCAGTTGCAAGAAAAGCTAAAAGCAAAAAAAGAAAATAATGTCTATCTACGACATTTATTTAGACCAAGCTAAAGAATTTCATAAAAACGAAAAGAAATGGCGAGGAACTACTGTCATTGAATACATACCTTTAATAGATGAAGTTAGAAAAAAACATAACATAGAAACAATGTTAGATTATGGTTGTGGTAAAGCACAAAACCACCCAACATATTGGAAAGCACATAAATACGACCCAGCTATTCCTGAGTATAGTAATAAACCTTATACAAAATTTGATTTAGTTATTTCAACAGATGTATTAGAGCATATACCTGAGGAGTTTATTGACGATATATTGTCTGAGATATTTTCTTATGCAACTAAGTTTGTATTTTTAACGATCTGTTGTAGAGAAGCACGAGAGATACTTCCTAATGGTATGAACGCACACGCAACTGTTAAACCTAAAGAATGGTGGAACGCAAAACTAGCTAAATATCAAAACTATCAAGTTTGCTTTACTGAGTAATGTTCGACCCATTTACTTATCTTAAAAATAAAAAATGTCTTTTAATTGGTAATGCTGTCTTAGACAAAGAACCTAATTATTCTGATTACGAAGTTATTATTAGAATGAACTTAGGTATAATCACAAAACCTTGTGATGTTTGGATAGATAACTTAGTTAATCAAGCACACAGTTTCTTATTAGATAAGTTAGGTTATTATCCTGAAATAAAAAACATCATAAGACTCAATGCAGAAAAGAACGGCAAACGAATGGAACGTATGCCTAGTGTTTATAAACCTTATGCTTGGTTATGGAATAAAGAAGAATATCAATCAATGTGTAATCAATTAAAATATCAAAGACCAACTACTGGACTTATCTCAATCTATTGGCTGACTAATTTTGTAGAATGTGATCTGACAGTTACAGGTTATGACTTCTTTAAAACACCTAATAGATACACAATGGAAACTCACGCAGTATCAGGAACTTATGTTTATCCTAGTCACGATATTAATAAAGATAAGTATTGGATTATGAAGTGGGCAGATCAAGGACTTTTTAAATTGATCTAACACTTAAAAAAAGATAAAAGATATTATGACTATAAATATACAAAATCAAACTCCTAAATTAACTTTTCCTCTTGGAATATCAGTACAAAAAGGATTAGTTGAAGATTTTTCTGCTATTGGTCAATTTGGATATAATTCATCTGTATCAACTACCTTTGCAACAATATGGGGTGGAACTGGTTTATATGTTTACCCAACTACTGCAACAACAGCAGTAGCAACATCTTCTGATAGTGCGTCAGATGATGGCGGTACAGTTTTAGTTACAGGACTTAATGCTTCATTCAATCAAATTTCAGAAACAATAACAATCGGTGGTTCAGCATCTACAAATAGTTTTATAAGAGTTTTTTCTGCTCGTATGCTAACAGCAAACACAGGAGACGCAAACGTAGGCAACATCACAATAACAGTAGATTCAAAAACAGTAGCTTACATAGTAGTTGGTTATGGTTCTAATTTAAGTGCTGTTTATACTGTTCCAGCAAATAAACGTGCTTGGATAGTTTCAGCTTCTATCGGTATGAGCAAACAAAAAGAATTAGAATCTAAGATATTAGCTAAAGGAATTAATAACGGCAACGTATGGAATACACTAGGTTATCAATCTTCTTTTAGTGTTCCAGTTTATAGAAGTTTTGATATTCCTATTTTAATAGATCAAAAACACGACATAGAAATTAGAGCAAAAGCAGATGCAACTTGTGCAGTATCAGCTTCCTTTAGTTTATATTTAGAAGATTATCATTAAGCAATATGAACAAGAAACCCAAAACAACAAATGAACATATCATTTCGATATATGGGTTTATAACTGGATTAAAAAGAGAAGTTAATATTATTAAAACAAACCATCTAAAACATTTGCACGAGGACGTAAATAAACTAGATGAAAAATTAGATAAAAGATTTGACACAGTAATAAACTGGTTAGTCTATGGTCTAGGTGGTGTTATTATATTGCTTATAACGCAATTACTTTACAATATATCTAAATAGTTGTATTAACAATTATTGTATGAATCACAAAAGAATTTTAGTTATTTCAGATTTACATATTCCTTATCATCATCAAGACGCATTTAAGTTTTTAAAAGCAATCAAAAAAGAATTTAAACCTGATACAATAATTAATATCGGCGACTCAATCGATTTTCATAATATCAGTATGCACCAAAGTTCGCCTGATCTACCTAATGCTGGAGATGAACTTAGAATAACAAGAGAATATATTAAAGAATTAGAAAGCATATTTCCTGTAGTTACAGAAGTAGATAGTAACCATTCTAGTTTGGTTTATAGACGAGCATTTAAGTATGGGTTATCAAGAGAGTTTATGAGAGATTATGGAGACTTCTTAGGCACAAAAAAATGGAAGTGGGTAGATGATTTAACTTTAACAATGTCAAATGGTCAAAGATGTTTTTTCACTCACGGAAAATCTGCTGAGGTAATTAAAACTTCACAGGCATACTCAATGAATACAGTTCAAGGGCATTACCATACAAAATTTACAATTTCATATTGGGCTAACCCTGATAATATATTTTGGGCGATGAATGTCGGTTGCTTAATCAATCAACGAAGTATGGCATTTGATTACGCAAAAAATTTTAGAACTAGATTTATAGTAGGTTGCGGAATTATCTTAAATGGTATTCCTAGACTACTACCTATGGTTTTAAACAAAGAGGGACGTTGGATAGGTAAAATACTATGAAGAAGTGCTGTGGAAAGTATGCTTTAAACGGTCATATCTCAATGGAGAGAGCAATCTCGCCTTTAGACAGACAAGAGCAAGGGGAACATTACAAGAACGCAAAAATACAAGCTATTGAGTTCATTACAGCACATAATCTTGATTTTATTGATGGTAATATTGTAAAATACGCAGTTAGACGAAAAAAAGGCGAATCTGACGTAGAACGATATAAGAAAATTAAACATTACGCAGAATTAGCATTGGAGTTAAAATGTGGTTAAGTGCAATTAAATTAGCAGTACAAGCTGGAAGTCATATTTATAAGAATAGACAAAAAACTAAAATGCTTATGTCTGATGCTCAAATGAAACACGCAGAAAAGATGGCAACAGGAGAAGCTGAGTATCAAGGTAAATTATTAGAAGCTAGACAATCTGATTGGAAAGACGAGTTTATTTTAATCTTATTATCTGCACCGATTGTTTTATTAGCTTGGGCAGTATTTAGTGATGACCCAACTGCTATGGATAAAATGAAACTATTTTTTGAATACTTTTCTGAACTTCCTTTTTGGTATCAAACTATATTCGTAGGAGTAATTGCTTCTGTGTATGGTTTAAAAGCTACTGATTTAATCAAAAGAAAATAATTTAATTATCTCTCAAATAATTATATTGTATGTTTATGACCGATATAGATATTGTCATAACAGAATTAGAAATAGTAGTAGGGCATCACGACTCAGAACATATGGGCAAAGTGTCTTTTATCTTTTTAGATCAAACACCTGACTTTCCTAAAGTTAATTCTTTACTTAATCAAATAGAAGAACAACCTGATGCTTATGTAGTCAGACATTCAATAAGCACTACCGACATTAATGAAAAGAGTAATCTTGCTGGATTAGATTATACAATTCATTAACGATTATTTCGCCAAGACTCATCTATACCTAATCTTTTAGATAACTTTTGTTCAGCTTTTTTAATAAAGAAATCTTTTAGCCAAACATAAACTCCAAACACAAGGCATACTAAAATAATTAAGATTAATTGATTATCCATTTACATAGGTTGTTTATTGGCTAAAGCAACATCTCTTTTTATTTCTGTTTGTTTAAAACTCATAAATCTATCTAAGTTTTGATAATGATATTTTGCTCTTATGAGTTCGGCTTCTGCAAAAGAATATTGTTTAATTATATCTACATATTCTTTATCTGTTCTTGCTTTATTTTCAGCTTCCATAACTGTTTTAGATGTAAGTTTATGACGAAGAAAGCACTTAGACAGAATAGCTTTTTTACCCTCGTCAATAATAATTACTTGCTCTTGTGCTTTAGCCCATTTTTCTTTTGCTTCTTCTAACTTATGATAAGCTGTTATACTATTTAGTGTTTCCCAATCTGACATATTTTCCTCCTATGGGTGTACTGTTAAAAGTTTGATATGTTCGTTTTGTTCTTTAATCATATCTTCTAATCTTTTAATCCGTGTTCTTAGTTTGCCGTTTATGTTTTTGTGTGCTTCTTCGATAGAACGTAATTGTGTCATTTCAATATACTGCGATTGCATTTCTTCTTTTAATATATCGTTTAACTTTTCAAGTTCTCGCACACGAAACTTATAGTCTGCTATTTGCATTTCCATATCGTTTTCTCCTCTAAACTCTTTTGTTAGTTTCATATTTAAAATGGTGGAAGTTGATCGTCCATATCATCTTGAACAACCGCTTTATACTGCGGTTGCTGTGGCATAGATTGATTGACAGGTTTCATACCATCAACTTCTTGTGTTGGTCTTTTATCAATAAAAAAGAAAGCAATTTTTCTTTGTAAATTAGATTGATCGTATTTACTTGGAGATTCATTTTCTAAATCAACAGAACCAATACGCAATTCTGCACCTGATTTAATTTTAGCAACAACGTGTGGCTGCTTTAACCATTCTGCAAATTGATATGGGTTATATTTTTTCTTATCATAAGTATCAACAAACATTATTTTACTTGCTGATTGGAACTCATATTTAGGTGGTTGTTTACCTGTACCTTTTAAATAGATTTGTAATCCAATGAAAGGGCTTCTTTTTTGATTATTATATTGCATTGTTTTTCTCCTTTTTTCTTAGTTGTTTTTTATACTCTAAGTCTCGCTTTTTAAAATCTGCTTCAAGTTCATCTAAGAACTGACAGACTTTAAATGCTTTTAAATATCTAGGTTTAATTTCAAACATTCTTAAAGATATATCTTTTTTAGGGTCTTTAGGAATATTAATAATACCTAGATAATCTATTGTTAGATTTGTCGAATCTTCTATTAACTTTTTATATGTAGAAATCTGTATAGGTTGATCTACATAAAAGTCTTTAGATGTTTTAAAATCTAATAGAATATTTTTGTTTTTATATTTTTTATGTCTTACTATTGCATCAAATGTACCGCACACATCTAATTCTTTAGAGTAGCAAGTAGTCTCAGTAGCAATTACTTTAAAACCTTTTCTATCCCACCATTGTTTAAATTTGTTAAACATAGTTTTTAAAGGTTCACTCTCAGGAGTTATTACTTTTTTACCAGTAATATAATCTTCTGCTAGTGTGTGCATTAACGTACCAATAGTTGCTGCTTCTGTTTCTAGTTTAGTTATCTTATCTTTTAATTGACTAATAAAAGATTCAATAAAATCTATTGGTTTATTTTCATCTTTTAATTGCCATCTAATAGCATCTAAAGGTAAATTTTTAGCCCAGTATATTAAACCAGCTTTACCAAACCTTTGACCAATAAGACCAGTCACACCTTTTTTAACTTCTCCATTAACGATATATCTATATTTTTTATCATCAGGTCTAAACTCAATGATGTTTTTATGCTTATCTTGATTTTTGATTACTCGTGTCATTTGCTCTCCCATTTATATATAGTTTTTTACCTAGTTTATCTAATGGTCTTAAAAACCAACTTAGATCGGTATTAGTTGCTTCACAAAAAATTAATAATTTATCTAAACTAATAACATTAATACCTTTTTCATATTTTTGCACTTGTTGAAATGTGCAATTAAGCATTTTAGCTATTTTTGTTTGAGTATAACCTAAATAGATTCTTCTCAATCTAAGTCTTAACCCTATATATTCAACAAACTTATCTTTATTGTCATTTTCAGATACATTATCCCAAGTATCTAAAACAACTCTCATTCGTTCTCTTAATGCCGTTATGTTTCTAACGACAACACCATTACTCATCATTGTTTCTCTCCTTATTTTTATAAAAACTCCATTCAAGTTTTTGTTCTTCTGTTAAATTATTAAAAACAAACTTAAAACAATCTCTACAAAGTAAAGAATTGTTATAAAGTCCAATTCCGTAATACCAAGCTAATGTCTTATGTTCTTGAATACATCTAGAACAAGTCATAGCGATTGTATTTCCTTTTATCATTTGCATATTAATTTATGACTCCGTGTCCACGACCCATTAAACATTTTCTGTAATATGCTTCGTATTTTGTGTCCATTGATGGACTAAATATCCAATAACTGATGTTTGATAATGCAGTTACATTTTCTTTAGCTAACATTTTGCAATGCTGCAAGTCGTTGGTAATTTCTCTTGCTCTATCTTCATTGTAAGTACCTGATCTGCCTGATGTATCGACTATTGGTTGATATGAAGCACACCCTTGAATTAGAGTCATAGATAGCACGATTAACAATACAACTTTTCTCATATGTTCTCCCTATGTTAATTAAACTGTATGATATTTCAAATCGTGAATATTCATAGCCAGTTGTTTTCTTTTATGTTCAACAGAATAAAGTTTTTTTTCAAGTTCCTTTTTTTTTTCAAGCAACTTAAAATACTTTTCTTCTTGTTTAACAATTTTCTTCTCCATTGTTATTACCCTTATTTGCATTTAAACTTTTTTCGTCTAAATGATTCTGAACGTGTCCACCTAATAAGTGAACAGTAGAATTTTGCTTTTCTAAATCAAATATAAAAGTTTCTTTAGTGTTAAAAATTCTTTCAAAATGTTTAGATAATTTTTGACTTGGTGTTTCGTCTTTTTTTAATTTAGTTATTATGTTCATTTTATATCTCCCTTATTTTTCCACGTTGATTTATACCAGTTCTCAAATATTTTATGTATATTAGAACCAAACTCATTTTCTTTAAACAGCTTAAAATTAAAATCAAAATACTTACCAAATGATTTTGCTAATTTAGTACCACCACAACAAACAAAATATTTTTTTTTGTTAAAAAAGAAAAATATATGACCAACTTTACCTTTGTGCTTTGATCTATATTTATCTAAATAAACGTGTGCTAGTTTTAAATTATCTAATTTTAAAGTTTGCATTAATCAATAAGTATATAATTAGGTTGTATATTGCAAATAAAAAATACATCTAATTTACCGCATAAATACTAGCTTTTTTGATATTTAACAAAAATTTAACAACAGATATTAGAATTTTCTTGATTATTTTTAAATTTATCTATATTGATTCGAATTATGGGAGTGTTGAGAAAAACCTTTTTTTGTGTTACTAGAATCGAATACAATACATTTTCTCAACAAAATGTTTTTAACATAGTGGCTGAGTTTTTTATCTCCCAAAAATATTATTCTCAGCCACACCCCTTTAAAAAACAGGAGAAAATGAAATGCAGTTAGAACTAGACTATAAAGCATACCAAAAAAACTCGGAAACATCTAAAGCAGCTTGGGAAAATAAAAAAGATAAACTTACACTAAAAGAACAAGTTTATGACTTATTATTAAACAATCCTCTTGCTAATCATCAAATAGCAGAAACTATGAATATACCTTTAAGTTCAGTTTGTGCTAGGATAAGAGAATTACAAATAGAAAATAAAATAGAGAACTCAGGTAAAGTAGTTAAAAGTAAATATGGGAGAGATTGTGTAGTATGGCAAAGAACAAAACAAAGTTAGAAAAACAACGTCTTGAAATAATTGGTAATATGCCGTGTTATGCTTGTTTTCAAGATGGTAAAGAAGTCCAAGCAGAAGTACATCACATCAGAAAGCATACAGGGTGGGGTCTCAAACCCTCGCATTTTGACACAATTCCATTATGTGCTAATCATCATAGGTACGGCAAAGTATCGGTACATTTAGGCAAGAAAGCATTTATTGAGAGATATGGAACAGAACAAGATATATTAGAAAAAGTAAATAGGGAGATAGAAAAATGCAAAGAAGAAACTCAGGGTATTTTTTAGTTCATAGATCGTTATATAAAAACCCATCGTTCAAAAGTTTAGTTGAAGCAAGTATATGGATTTATATGGTTGGTTCAGCAACACATAAAGATAAAAACATTAGATACATAGATAATCATATTTCTATTCTTAGAGGAGAGATAATTTTTCCAGTAAGAAAAAATGCAAAAATATGGAACATACCTTACACAGCACTAAGAAGTTTCTTACTAAGGTTGAAAAGACGTAAGATGATTTCTATTAGAATTGCAAAAGTGAACGCAAAGATGAACGCGGGTACTCCGCACCCTTATTTGTCTGTGAGTATAATTCGCCTTATAAATTACGAAAAATATCAGTTTATTAACAGCGAAAATGAAAATGAACGCACCTTGAACGCACCTCGAACGCATAATTACAATACCATTACTAATACCAATACTAATATATATGCGGAGAAAAAAAATGATAAGTCTAGCAAAGATATGATATATACTGGTAATCGTTTTGGAGAATACGAGGAAGTCATTATTGAGGGTAAAAGATACCAAAAACATAGATGGCTAGATAAGATACCATTAAAGGAGATAGTTAAATGATTACAACCTCAGGACTACTTGCTGAACTATATACAAAGAAAATCATAGGTAAGAAAAAACCGAAAAAAATCAATGTAGCTAAGTCAGTTAAACAGGGTGCTAAAAAAGCTAAGAGATGAAATCAATAAAGTTCTTCTTGCAAGTCTTTAAAAGAGTTAGGCAAAGATTAATTAGGTTATCAATAGAAAACCGAGCATTAAAACTACAAGTTAAATTACTCATTGAAAGTATGAATCATAGGAAACATTGATGAGAAAATCTAAAAAATCAAAATTTAGGTCGGTAACTATAAACAAAAAACGATATTATTTCTACACCATAAAATGGTTAGATATAACTGGAGACTCAGGACACGCAACTGAGGAAGAAATGCTGAAACTTCAACCCTCTAAAATGGTAACTCAAGCATACATCTTTAAAAAAGACTCTAAAAGCATTTGGACATTTGCTAGTTATGATGAGACAGATGCACAGTTCTCAGATCGTAATGTTTTTCCTATTGGTTGCATTTTATCGTTAGAAAAGATAAAACTGTAATTGCATCAAAATTATGGAGAATATGGCAGAAAAAAGAAAAGAAGTTGGACGACCAAGAATTGAGATAGATGAAAATATTGTAGCAAATTTAGCATCAATCGGCTGCACTCAAGAAGAAATTGCATCAGTTGTTGGAGTTGGAAGAAGCACTATACAAAGAAATTTTGGGCAAATTATTGAGGATAATAGAAACAAAGGTAAAGCATCATTAAGAAAAAAAATGTGGGAGTTAGCACTTAAAGGACACCCTAATATGCTTGTATGGTTATCTAAGAATGAATTGAATATGAGAGACAAAGTAGAAACTCAAAACATTGTTGAGCCATTACCTTTAATCATAGAAGCAGATGTAAAAGATGGCTAAAAAAAATCTATTAGGCATAAACAATTTCACAAAGCAAACCAAACGTAAAAGACCACAACAACACTCAAAGTCTTACAACAAACGAGTACCTAATCGTTCTAAATACAAAGGACAGGGAAAGTGAAAATATTTATCATTAGTCTAATATTGATTAATGGTAAATTACTAAAGCTAGAGATATACGAAGATTGTGCTATTTGGTGGGACAAAAACGTAATCACTCACGAAAGAAAATTTACATTTAAAAAAGAAAATCATTATTATCACACATACAAAGGCACAAAAGTTTTTGGCTATCATTGTCGAGAATATAATTCAAAAATGGATTAGTTTCTGATATATAGCTTTTTAATGAGGTTATATGAAAATATCAGAAAATACATCAATAGGTTTAGAACTCAAAAGTTTAATATCAATCGTAGGTGCTGTGGCGATTGCTGTATGGGCTTATTTTGGCATTATTGAAAGACTTAATAAATTAGAAACCGCAGATCAATTACAACAAAAAGATTTACTAGAAGCATCAGCACAAAAGCCAATAGATCAAGAACAATTTATGTTGCTAGAATGGACAGCAAAGCAAATAGAAAAACATCAGCAACAATTAGATCAAAACGTACATACTGGAGTTATGATTGAAACAATGGAAAAAGAAATTGAGAAACTTAAAAGAGACGTAGAGAAATTAAAAGATGGACAAAGAGATATTAAATTTAGTAACGGAAACGGGCATTAATGCTGGTACTCTACAAGAGTATGATTACACTTGCGAAGATGCAGAATGTGAATGGAAACAAGTAACAGAATACTGGAGAAAGTAATGGACTTAATTAGCTTGTTATTTTTAATAGTATTTTTATTTTGGTATTGGATATGGCAACAAGAGAAAAAGTAAATAAACAAAAAGTTTTAGATTATATGCAAGAAAAAATGGAGTCTGAAAAGAAAATGAAGTTTTTTCAAATGCTTAGAAAAGAAGTTGAAATAGGTGCTAACGGAACGCAAAAGTATGTTATAAAGCACGGAAAAAATAAAGGTAAAATAGTATGATGGGTGCAAGTTTTGTAATAGCATTATGTTTATTTATTAACGGAGAATTAGTCGAACACAGAATACAAGACTCATTATCTGCTTGCTTAAAGCATAAACGAGAAGCTGAACGACATTTAGCAAACGATAACAAACAATTAATGTGCGGAGAAGTAGAAGCTGAAATAGTTAAAAATGCTGACGGCACATTAGCAATAGGAAATATTATTAACAAGTAATGGAACATCAACCAAGTCCAATCGAATGGTAACAACTATGGAGTATCTTTATTATGAGAATACCGATCAGGATAGTACGGAGACTTCGTTGGCTTGGTTTCACACTTGCATTAATTAGTGTATTCCTTTTAACCACATTTAAGATTAATTATATTCAAGCAACAGGTTGGGGCTTATCAGCTTTATCTTGTAGCATATGGGTAATAGACTCTTACAGGTCTAAACACAAACCTCGTATGTGTATGGAGATAATGTATCTTATTTGCGGAATATGGGGTATAATTAACTGGCTATGAAATTTTTATTAGTTATACAAATATGTTCAGCCGTATTACAACAATGTACTGAACCGATACAAATGAACACTTATAATTCCCATTATGATTGTGCTACTGCTGGATTTTTAAAAGGCATAACTGTCATAAGAGAATTAGGTGTTGAATATTCTAATGAAAATAAAATGGTAATGAACTTTAGCTGCCAAGAACTTACATCTTCATAATGTATTGTCTAGTAATTTGGAACGAAAAAGAACAAAGATGGCATTTCTACACAAACGAAGTATGGGCTACTAGAAAAGAGGGCGAAAATTATGCTAAAAGAAATAAGTTCAAGAAATCAGTAAAATGGAAAGTTCTTTGGTACGATAAAAAATATCGAATATATGAAAATAAAACTAACCAAACCTCAGTATCAAGTTAGTTCGTGCAATAAAAGATTTAGAGTTCTAATATCAGGTCGTAGATTTGGTAAAACATATCTAACAATAACTGAGATGATGAAATACGCATCTCAACCTAATCAAATCATTTGGTACGTTGCACCAACATTTAAAATGGCAAAAGAAATCTGTTGGTCTAAGCTAAAAGAAATGCTTAATCAATTTAATTGGATAGAAGATATAAACGAGACAACTCTTACAATACGAATAAGAAAAACAAATAGTATTATCTCATTAAAAGGTGCTGAGAACTATGACTCCTTACGAGGTAGTGGATTAAACTTTTTAATAATGGACGAGTTTGCAGATATAGATAAACGAACTTGGTTCGAAGTATTACGAGCATCTGTTGCTGATACTCAGGGAGATGTTTTAATGTGTGGAACTCCAAAAGGTTATGGAAACTGGAGTTACGAAATGTATCTTAAAGGAAAGCAAGATAAAGAATGGGCAAGTTTTCAATACACCACAATACAAGGCGGTATGGTATCAGCAGAAGAAATAGAACAAGCTAAACAAGACATAGATATTAGAACATTTAGACAAGAGTTTGAGGGTACGTTTGAAAACTATGCTGGTGCTGTTTATTATAACTTCCACCCAGTAGATTCTGTTGTAGATCGTAAATTAGATTGGGAAAAACCATTACACATAGGAATAGACTTTAACGTAGACCCAATGTCAGCTTGTGTAGCACAAATGGAAAATGACAAACTTTATTTTGTAGATGAGATAGTTATTTATGGTTCTAACACAGATGAATTAGTGCAAGAAATACGAGATAGATATGGAAGCAAAATACAAATCATTTGCTATCCTGACCCAGCTTCTAGACAACGTAAAACTTCTGCTGGTGGACGAACTGATTTAAGCATATTACAAAATGCTGGTTTTAATGTTAAAGTTAAACATAAACACCCAGCGATTAGAGATAGGGTCAATGCAGTTAACTCAAGATTAAAAGATTCAAATGGAACAAGACATATTTTTATTAGCAAATCTTGTAAAATATTGATAAAAGGTTTACAAAGACAAATTTATAAGGAAAATACAAATATTCCTGATAAAGAGGACGGCTTCGATCATATGAATGATGCCTTAGGTTATTTGGTTGATTACATAAAACCATTAACTGTAAAAGCACCTGATACGAATCCGCAAAGATGGTCAGTTAAAGAGAAAACAAATTATGGCATACACACGAAACCAAATCTTAGATACTCATAAAGATTACAACGAGTCTATTGCTAATTGGGAGTTCTACATCAGAAGTTATAATGGTGGTTACGATTACACAGTAGGTCAATACTTAAACAGATACAATTTAGAATTAGATAACGAATATCATCAAAGACTTTACAACACACCTTGCGATAACCATTGTCGAAACATCATACAAATTTATTCATCATTTTTATTTAGAGTAAAACCAACTAGAGAGTTTGGAGAACTAGAGGGAGAACCTACTTTAGAAAACTTTTTAAAAGATGCTGACTTAGATGGAAACAGTTTTGATAACGTAATCAAACAAGCACAAAACTATGCTTCTATTTATGGACACGTTTTATTAATGTTAGACAAACCGCCAGTTCAAACTAGAACTAGAGCAGATGAATTAAGCCAAGACATAAGACCCTATGTATCTATCGTAACACCTGAGAACGTATTTGATTGGAACTACACAAGATTATTAAATGGAAAATACGAACTTGATTATCTTAAAATTAGAGAAGAAGTTGATAAAGAGGGTGGTTCGTATTTTAGAATATGGACTCCTGAAAAAATCGACACAGTATATATCGAGAAGCACGGAGATAACCCTCGTGTGATAGATACTGCCACTAATCAGATTGGCAAAATACCAGCAGTTATTTTATTCAATTCCAAATCGCACAAGAGAGGAATTGGTCAATCTGACTTATCAGACATAGCAAACTTACAAAAATCTATTTACAATGATTACTCAGAAATCGAACAATTAGTTAGATTAACAAATCACCCATCACTAGTTAAAACACCAAGTGTAAATGCTTCTGCTGGTGCTGGTGCTATTATTGAAATGCCTGAGGAGTTAGAACCAAACTTAAAACCATATTTACTACAACCATCAGGTCAAAACTTAGAGTCTATTATGAATACAATTAGAACTAAGGTAGAAGCGATTAATAGAATTGCACATACAGACGCAGTAAGAACTACTAAAGCACAAGTCTCATCAGGAATTGCATTACAAACTGAATTTGAATTATTAAATGCTAGACTATCTGAAAAAGCTGACAATATAGAAATAGCTGAAGAACAATTATTTAGATTATATGCTCAATATCAAAACACAGTATTTGATGGAGAGATTAATTACCCTGATTCATTTAACATTAGAGATTATGCTTCTGATTTAACATTCTACCAAATGGCAAAAGCTATGAACATACAATCAGCTACTTTCAATAAAGAAGTTGATAAAGAAATTGCAAAAGCAGTAGTAGATGATAACGATACATTAAATCAAATCATAGATGAGATTAACATTAAACCTGAGGTCGGTTCATTTACGCAAGATGAAGTTGAACAGGCAGAAGAAATAGTTGAAGCAGAAGTAATTTAATGAATGTCAGATGTAATTCAAAAAACTGCAAAGTATCGTATCAAGCAAATAGAACTTGCCGAAGCTAGATATTACAAATCTCTCATAACAGTATTAGACAGAATAGAAACACAAGTTACAGCACTTGCTAGTAGAGACTTACCTATTCAAGATGGAAAATTAATTGAACTACAAGCTGCTATCGCAATTAGACCCAAAATAAAACAGATTTTAGACACAGAATATTTACCATTAGCAGACCAAATCGTAAGAGATGGTTTTAACGAACAAGCTAAAAGAATAGAAAAAGCATTTAAAAGAATAGGTAATATTCCAGTAGAATTTCAAGAACTTACTAAAGGAGATTTGCAATTAATACAAAACCTAAAACAACAATGGTTTACTCAATTTAAAGATGTATCAAATACATTTACAAGAAGATTATCAGAAAAGATTTATCAAAATACGTTAGTTGGAAATGACTTTACCCAATTAGAAAAAGAACTAAGACAAACAATCAATGGAATTTATGCTAGTTCTAATGACCCTGAAATACAAAGATTAGTTAATTACGTTAAGGCAAACGAAACATCTCAAAGTGCTACTGTCATAGCTAAGGTAGATAAAGCTGTGCAAACATTACAGACTAAGTTTGCTAGAGATCGTGCTGGAGAGAATATGAAACGATATGCTGGTCAAATACTTAACGATTCTCTTAGAGATTTTGATGCTACCCTTAACTTCAATAAAGCTAATGATGCTGGGCTTACTTACCTTAAATACTATGGAGACGTAATACCCACAACACGAGACTTTTGCAGAAATGTTATTAATGGTGTATATAATAAACGTGAAAATGGACTTTTTACGATTGATGAAGTCAGAGAACTATGGGCAAACAATAATTGGACAGGCAAAAAAGCTGGAGACCCTTTGATTGTTAGAGGTGGTTATAACTGTCGTCATCAATGGAGTTACGTCAATCCTGATTGGTATGACGATAACGGAGAACTAATAATATAAACATAAAAGGAGTAATACAATGTCCGAAGAACAAAAAACACAAGCACAAGCACAAGAAACACAAGCACCTGAAACTTCAAATCAAGAAGTTAAACAGGAAGAAAAAACTTTTACCCAAGAGCAACTTAATAATATTATTGAGTCTCGTATTATGGCTGAAAGAAGAAAATACGAAAAGAAAATACAAGAAGAAGAAAATCAAAAATCAGAACTTTTAAAACAAAAGCAATTAGAAGAAGCTAAGTCTAAACAAGAACTTGAAAAGATTATGCAACAAAGAATTGCTGAAAAAGAAACTGAATTAAATAAATACAAAGCAGAAATTAAAAAGGAAAAAGTTGATAAATCTATATTAACTGTTGCTTCAAGTTATAAAGCAATCTCTCCTGATCAAGTCGTAGCTTTACTAAAATCAGAAGTACAATTATCTGATGATGGAAGAACTGAGGTGCTTGATAATAATGGTAATGTAAGATATAATTCAAAAGGACAACCTTTATCAATCGAGGAGAGAGTTAAAGAGTTTTTAGATAGTAACCCACATTTCCGTCAAGGGTCTTTGTCAGGTTCAGGAAGCCTGAGTGCTATCGGTGGTAATAGCCAAAAACCAGTATCAATAGGCGACTTGGATTTAAACAATCCAGCAGATAGAAAAATTTATGCAGAAATGCGTAAGTCTAAAGCTGGTTTTAAATTAAATCCTAAATTAACAATTAACAATTAACAAATAGGAAAATACAATGGCAAACGAAACAACAAGTTCAACATTGTCGGAACTATATACAGAGATTATTCAAGAAGCGATTTTTACGTTTCAAGAAACTTCTGTAATGAGACCGCTTGTTACAACTTACAACATAAACGGACAAGGTAAGCAAATAGCTGTACCTATTTATCCAGTAGTTAGTGCATCTGCAGTATCAGAAGCAACTGACTTATCAAACACAGCAGTTAACCCAACTGAAAGCACAATCACAGCATCAGAAGTTGGTGTTATGACAACTCTTACTGACTTAGGTAGAGATTCAGCATCTAGAGATGTTGCATCTGACATAGGTAAAGTATTCGGTGAAGCTTTAGCTAAAAAAGTTGATTCTGATCTAGTTGCGTTATTCGCATCTTTTGCATCAGGCAACGATTTAGGTGCAGCGGGAACTGAACTTACTGCTGATCTGTTATTAAAAGCAGAAGCTACATTAAGAGCATTGAATGTACCAAGACCATACTATGGTGTGTTCAATCCAAAAGCTATGTTCAACTTGAAAAAGACTTTAACAAATGCTGGTTACTCAACAGGTGCTAATGCTCTAGGAATGAAAGGCGATGAAATTCTTAGAACTGGTTACTGTGGAACTGTATTTGGTATCGACTTATTCGAGAACGCAAATATATCTGTAGACCAATATGATGATTCTGTTGGTGGTGTATTCCATCCAGCATCTTTAGGTTTAGCTATGAAAGCTGATCTAAAATTAGAAACTCAAAGAGATGCTTCTCTAAGAGCAACTGAGATTGTTGGTACTATGACTTACGGATCAGGTGTAATCAAAGACGATTACGGCTGTCAAGTAACAGTAGATTCAGCACTATAATTTTAGTAATGTATCTGAGGGGGTGGGAGACTACCCCCTCTAAAATAAAAGGAGAAACAAAATGTTCGATAATTGGTTTAAAAGTTTAGATGATTTACACAGTTATAAATACTGGAAAAAAGAAGTTATTAAATTTAATAAAAAAGTAATGCAGTTTTGGAAAGACGCATTTGACGATTTAACTAATAACAAAAAAGATAAAGATGAGTAATTTTACTGGAACAGGTGTAATCGTAACAAATGATGTAACAAGCTATCAACCTGATGCGTTTGGTTTTGGTATTGCGTCAGGAGATTCACAAACAACATTTTTTCTTGCTCAGACTACAAATGATATTTTAAGAGATTTAAGAATAAGATGGTGGCAGACTTATAAAACAAATGTCTATACTGACATTACAGTTTTAAACACAGTAGAATTAGACGCAACAAAAGTAAATTTAGATCAGTTTAAACGTGCTGGTGTTTATTTATTCTTAGGAAGATTTTTGCTTCCAGCTTTAGCAAAGTTCAGACCCGAAACTGAAAAAGATAGATTTGAAAGAATGGCAGAATACTATATGTCTCAATACAATGTTGAGTTCCAAAAGATATTAGAAGATGGTGTAGAATACGACAGTTCAGGAGATGGCACTATATCTACTGCTGAAAGAGAAAACTTACACGGATATAACAGACTTCAAAGATAATGGCTATATCTGCTCAGATAAAAACTAATGCTATACAAGTTAGTAAAAATTTTAAATATTTTCAAAGCAGACTATCAAGAGCAATAGATCAAGGTGTTAAACAAGCTGGTTTTCAATTATTAGATATTATTAGAACTAAAACTCAAAAAGGAATCGATTATAATGATAGACGATTTGCACCTTACTCGCCAGGTTATTTAAAACAATTACAAAGAGAGGGTAAAAAAACAGCAGTAGATTTATTCTATACTGGTCGAATGTTAGGAAGTTTAACTCCTGATTCAATTAAAAAAACAGGCAAACATAAAATAACACTAGGTTTCACAAATTCAGAAATGAGACAAAGAGCATTATTTAATCAAGTATTAAATGAACCTAATAGAGCATTTTTTGGCTTTAATAAACGTACAGAAAATATTATACAGAAATCATTTAATAGATTTATGGAAAAACAAATTAGGTCAATGAAGATATGAGCATAAGAGAAAACATAGCATCAAATTTATTAACGACTATATCTGCAATATCTAGTCCAGCAATTAAAAAAGCTACTAGACAACCTTTTATTTTAGATGAATTGTCTGAACAACAATATCCAGCAGTAATAGTTCAAACATCAGAAGAAACTAGAGAAGATTCTGAATTAGGTAGTGGTGCAAGAACAAGACACGGAACTATTGATTTTTTAATTTTAGGTTTTGTTAAAGGTGCTGAGTCTAATATAGATACAGCAAGAAATGAATTAATCACGGCTATTGAAACTGCCGTAGAAACAGATATTACTAGAAATGGTAATGCGTTAGATACAATGGTTATCTCTTGTGAAACTGATGAGGGTAGTTTGTTTCCTGTTGGTGGTATCAGAATGACTATTAGATGTATGTACGAATATCAATCAGGAACACCATAAGGAGATAAACAATGAGCAAACACTTAGATAAAATAGAAAAGAAAATAGAACAAATTGAAAAACACCACGACAAAGCATCTATGCTATGTGAAGAAATTAAAGACTTAATAGCAGAATTACAAGAAAACCAATTAGATGACGAACCTGAAAATTACGAGGATTTAGAGGACGAAGATTTAGATGAAGAATTTGATGACGAAGATGAAGTCATTGATGACGAAGAATAAATCTGTTATAACAAATAATGGCTAAAGATATTAAGTTATACAAAGACGGATATGAAGTTTTAATTAACGAAAATAATCTTGCTCACTACTTAAAACTTGGATATAAGCAAGAAATTCAAGAGAACAAAGTAGAAACAAACGAAGAAACAAATATAGAAAATAAGGAGAACAAATATGGCAACTCATCACGGAAAAGAGGGAGTCGTAAAAACTGGGGCTAATATAACTGGAGAAGTTACTTCATTTACATTAGAAACATCAGCAGACGTTGTAGAAGATACAGCTTTAAGCGATTCAGCAAAAACATTTTTAGCTGGAAGAACATCATTCAGTGGAACAGTAGAATGTAATTTTGATGAAACTGATACTTCACAAGAAGAATGTACTGTTGGTTCTAGTTTAACTTTTACACTTCTACCTGAGGGTAATGCTAGTGGAGATGCTTCGTATTCAGGAACAGGAATTGTTACTGGTATGAGTATTTCTAATCCACTTGATGGAGTAATTACAAGATCAATTACTTTTCAAGGAACTGGTGCATTAACTGTAGCAACTGTATAATAGTTATTTATGAATGTTATAGATAGAGCAAAGTCTCATTTTGAGAGTTTAGGAACTCAATCAATAGAAGTTCCTGAATGGAAAGATGATGACGGCAAACCTACTATTGTCTATTGGAATCCTATTACTTTATCAGAAAAGAATAAATTATTTAAAAAATCAGATAATTTATCTGATGTAAGTATTCTCGCAGATATTTTAATAATGAAAGCATTAGATAAAGATGGCAATAAAGTATTTACTCTTGAAGATAAAATAGCATTAATGCACAAAGTCGATTCTGATGTTTTATCTCGCTTAGCAACTGCAATGGTACAGGCAATCTCAGTTGACGAGGTAAAAAAAAACTAAACTCTGATCCTGAAATTAAAAATTTACTTGTAGTCGCAGATAGATTAAAACTATCATTATCCGAACTTTTAAAAATGGAAGTTTGGGAGTATAATCATTGGTTAGCTTATCTCTTGGAAGAACAAGAAATACAGCAAGGACAAATGAAGAAAATGAATAATAGATAATGGCTCAAAATTTAGTTTTAAATATATTAGCACACGATAAAACCAAACAAGCACTTAGTGGTGTGCAATCTTCATTAGGTAGATTAAGAGCATCTATTTTTTCAATTCAATCAGCATTACTTGGTATTGGTGCTGGTGTCTTAACAAGATCATTCATTAACGTAGGTAGAGAAGTAGAAGAATTAGGTGTTAGATTTAATTTTTTATTTGGCTCAGTACAAGAGGGTCAAAAAGCATTTAAAGAATTAGTTACTTTTGCTGGTAAAGTACCTTTTACATTACAAGAAATAGCTACTGCATCAGGAAACTTAGCTGTTATATCAAAAGACGCAAATGAATTATCTAAAAATCTTAAAATAGTAGGTAACGTATCTGCTGTAACTGGATTAGATTTTAGAACAACTGCTGAACAAATACAAAGATCATTTGCTGGTGGTATTTCAGCTGCTGATATATTTAGAGAAAGAGGTGTTAGAGCATTATTAGGTTTCAAAGCTGGTGCAACTGTTTCAATAGAAGATACTGTAAAAAGATTTGAAGAAGTATTTGGCGAGGGTGGAAGATTTGGTCGAGCAACAGAAGTTTTAGCAACTACATTTACTGGTACTTTGTCAATGATACAGGACAAAATATTTCAGTTTAAATTAGGAGTTAATGAAGCTGGATTTTTTGATTTTATTAAAGGTGGTTTAGCAACCATAAATGATCTTTTAGAAGAAAATGAAACTGCATTAAGAGATTTTGCTAATACAATAGGAAAAAATTTAGTTGCTGTTATTAAATCTGCTTTGATTGGATTTGGAGAAGTATTTAATACAGTAAAAGGAGTATTTAAAATTATTGGAACTGGTATTGCTGGAACAATAGATTTGGTTAAAGCATTACCTGAGGGTGTAAGAGAATTTGGTATATTAGGATTTTTATTATTAGGTCGTAAAGGTAAATTAGCAGTAATTATATTAGGTGGATTAATTAAAAAACTTGGAATTGACATTGAAGAAATGTCTAAACGATTAGGACTTAATACAGATGAAGCAAATGAGTTTGGAAAAGAATTATCTACAGTAGAAAAATTTATTAATAGAATTGAAGAATCAATCATTAGCAACACAAAAGAACTTGCTAAAATGAATGATGAGATTGCTAAAGCAAAAGCAGAAGCAGAAGCAACAGTAACTCCATTTATAGAAATGGCAGATAAGATTAAAGGTAGTATTAATAAATCTTTAAAAGAAACAAGTGATCTAGCTAATAATGTTACAAAAGTTTTACAATTAGGTATTGATGGTTTTTCTAAAGGTATTGCAGAATCAATCGTATTAGGTAAAGAACTAAATACTACTATGAAAGATTTAGGAAGAACATTAGCAGTAGAAGTATTATCAACTTTAATTAAAATCGTTGCACAAAAAGCTGTAATCTATTCAATAGATAAAGCAACTGCTATGATACAATCAAAAACTGGTTCAAAAGGATTATTTGGTTCTATATTAGGTATATTTGGTGGTAGTGGTGGTAGTGGTCTATTTCAAGGCGGTGTTGGCGGTGCGAGAGCATCAGGTGGAACTGTATCTAAAGGACAACCATATTTAGTTGGAGAACGTGGTGCAGAATTATTTATACCAAACAGCACAGGACAAATTGCTCAATCTGCTAGAGGTATGGGTGGTGGTGCAGTATCAGTTAATTTTAATATCAATACTTTAGATGCTAGAGGATTTGATGAATTATTAGTTAGAAATAGAGGAACTATAACTCAGATAATAAATTCAGCAGTAAATGAGAGAGGGGCTAAGAGTTTAATTTAATATGTCAGGTTCATTTCCAATATCATCTGCACAATTTGAAACATTAGGAATTAAATCTATTCAAGACACAATTTTGTCAAAATCTGTTAGTGGTAAAAAACTATCAAGACAAATAGATGGTCAAAGATGGGCTTTTACTGCTAGAATAATTACAGGTAAACGATCTGATGTATATGGCGATCTTATGGCATTTATCATTAAGCAAAGATCAGGAAAAGAAAACTTTACAATCATTCCGCCTGAAATCGAAGATGCTAGAGGAACAGCATCAGGAGTACCACACGGAACAGCTAGTGCTGGTGCTACATCAATAACATTAGGTGGCACAGGAACAGGAACATTGAAAGCTGGAGATTTTATTAAATTTGCAAATCACGATAAAGTTTATATGGTCGTTGCAGATCAAGCAGATATTTCTACTGGAACTTTAACGATTGAACCACCATTAACAACAGCAGTTTCTTCATCTACAATAGTTTATGATAATGTTCCTTTTACAGTTTATCTAACAAATGATATACAAGAGTTTGGAGTAGTTGGTAATGACAAAGATGGTAATTTGTTATATCAGTTTGAGATTGATTTAGAAGAAGCATTATAGAATGAAATATCTTGTAAAACATTGGGTCTCAGTTGATATTCTTGCAGAAGAATTAGTTGATGAAAAAGAAATAGACATTAAAACTAATCGTTTAGGCAAATACGAAGAACCTACTGAAAATGCAATTATCAAAGTTTTAAATTATAAAGTAATTAGGAGAACTTACGAAGATGAGCCGAAGTCTAACGACAGCAGTAAAGAACGAATTAGCAACAAATGATATTAGACCAATACACCTTATTACTATCGGTTTTGATACTCCTGTTAATCTTACGGATTGCTCATTTTCATTAACAAGTTCAGTATCAGGTTCATCAGTAACTTATTCAGCATCAGATTTCATATTAGGAGTTTCTAACTTTACAGAAGAAGTTGATATTACAAAATCATCATTAGTTTTAACTTTATCAGGTGCAGATCAAACTTTTATATCTACAATTTTAAATGAACCAGTAATAAATGACGAAGTAATTATTTATCGTGGTTTCTTAACTAGCGGAAACATTTTAACAGCAGACCCATTCTTGCTTTATAAAGGTAACATTGAAACTTTTACAATTAATGAATCAGCTAAAGAAAGTTCAGTTAATTTAACTATAGTTTCTCATTGGGCAGACTTTGACAAAAAGAATGGCAGAAAAACAAACAATACATCACAACAAAGATTTTTTAGTACAGATGTTGGTATGGATTTTGCATCTCAAACTGTATTAGATATTAAGTGGGGTAGATCATAATGGGTTTCGGTAGAGTATTTAAAGCGATTACAAGTATTGCTAAAGTAGCTTCATTCTTTTCTAATCCAATTACAGCTTTAGTTACTACACTTGCGATAGCTTGGATATTTAGACCCAAGACTCCTGAGATAAATGATTTTGGAACTACCTCTTATGATGATTTTGAAAAAGGAATATTATTAAATAAACAATCAAATGACGCAAGTATTCCTATTGTATATGGAGAAAGATTAGTAGGTGGAACTAGAGTTTTTGTAGAAACCTCAGGTACAGATAACACCTATTTATATATTGCTTTAGTATTATCTGAGGGAGAGATAAACGATATAACTGAGATAAGAATAGATGATAAAGTAGTTACTTGGTCAGCAGATTTAGCAGACAATACACAAGTTACAGTTAACAGTTCAGATACAAATTTTTATAAGAACTCAGAAAGTTTAATTACAGTAGAACCTCATTATGGAACTGATGGTCAATCAGCATCAAGTTTGTTATCTACATTAGATAACTGGGGTTCAGATCATAAATTATCAGGTTTAGCTTATCTTGCTATTCGTTTTAAATGGAATCAAGATGTATTTAGTGGAGTTCCTAAAATACAAGCAAAAATTCAAGGTAAAAAAGTTGTAACTTATGATGCTAGTTTAGTTGCACAAACAGCATCTTACTCAACTAATCCAGCTTGGTGTTTATTAGATTATTTAACTAACGCAAGATATGGAAAAGGATTATCAGTTAACGAAATGGATTTACAAACATTTTATGACGCATCATTAGTTTGCGAAACACAAGTAACTCCATATTCAGGTGGTTCAGACATAAACATATTTGATATAAATACAGCATTAGATACTTCATTAAGCATTATTGAAAACGTAAGAGAATTATTAAAAGGTTGTAGGGGTTATCTTCCTTATACTGGTGGCAAATACCAACTTATCATTGAGACAACTGGTACAGCTTCAATCACATTAACAGAAGATGACATTATAGGTGGTTATAACTTATCTTCTCCTGATAAGAATAACAAATACAATAGAGTTATTGTATCTTATGTTAATCCTGATCGTAATTATCAAATAGATGAGGTTCAGTTTCCACCAATAGATGACTCAGGACTTCCTAGTGCAGATCAACACGCAAATATGAAAACTGCTGATGGTGGTTATTTGTTAGAGGGTAGATTTGATTTTAAAACAATTACAAATCCATATCAAGCTGAGGAAATGGCAGAAATTATTTTAAGAAGATCAAGAGAGTCTTTAACATTAGCAATTAACGTAGCTTTTAATTCTTATGATTTAGCAATAGGAGATATTGTAAATATAACTCATAGTTCTTTAGGTTTCTCAGCAAAACCATTTAGAGTTTTATCATTAACATTTAACGAAGATTATTCAGTAGGATTAAATTTAGTTGAGCATCAAAACTCACATTATACTTGGGCAAGTAAAACTGAACAAGCAACTATTCCAACAACTAATTTACCAAACCCTTATACTATTCAACCACCATCAAGTATAACTTTATCAGATCAATTAATTCAATATAACGAAACACCTCTTACTGCATTAGATATTGTTATTACTGCTTCTCCTGATAGTTTTGTTGATTATTACCAAGTAGAATACAAATTAAGTACAGAATCAGATTATATTATCTATGCTCAGGGTTCAGGTTTAACGCATAGAGTATTAAACGTAATTGATACTAAAACTTATGACGTTAGAGTAAAAGCAGTTAATGCTTTTGGTACTTCATCAACTTATGTATCTGCTTCAAGAGAAATTATAGGTGCTATTGCTCCACCTAGTGATGTAGAAGATTTTTCTTGTAATATTGTAGGTCAAGAAGCACACCTAGCTTGGACAGCTATACCTGATTTGGATTTATCACATTATGCAATTCGATATTCAACAGCAATAAATGGAAGTGCAGATTGGCAAAACTCAGTATCATTAGTTCAAAAAGTATCACGACCAGCAACTTCAATTACTGTACCTGCACGAATAGGAACTTACTTAATTAAAGCAATAGATAAATTAGGTAACTACAGTTCTAACGCAACAGCTATTGTTTCAAATGTTGCAGGAACATTAAACTTTAATGCAGTTACAACACAAGATGAACACCCTGATTTTACAGGTGTTAAATCAAATATAATTGAAACAGATAATACATTAAGATTAGACTCATCTGAGTTATTTGATTCTGCTACAGGAAATTTTGATGATGAAACAACAAGATTATTTGATTCAGGTGTTGAAAGTTTTGACTTATATCCATCAGGTACATACGAGTTTTCTGCACCAATAGATATTGGAGCAAGTCATACAGTTAGAATTACTGCATCTATAACTCAAACATCAGATAACTTAGATGATGTATTTGATAATAGATCAGGAGATTTTGACGATCAACCATCTAACTTTGATGGAGATACACCAGCAAACTGTGATGCACATTTAGAAATAGCTACATCAAATGACAATGTAACATATTCATCTTTTCAAAATTTTGTAATAGGAGACTACACAGGAAGATACTTTAAATTTAGATTATTTATGAGTTCAGATGATTTAGCTTCTACTCCAGTTGTTTCAGCTTTATCAGTTACTATTGATATGCCTGATAGAATATTTAGTGGAAATGACATAACATCAGGAGCAACGACTTACACAGTTACATTTACAAATCCATATAAATCTGATAATTATGCAGTTGGAATTACAGCACAAGGTATGTCCACAGGAGACTATTTTACTGTTTCCAACAAAACTATTAATGGATTTGATGTAGCATTTTTTAACAGTTCAGATACATCAGTTTCAAAAGTTTTCGATTATCTTGCTAAGGGATTTTAAAAGGAGTATATATACATTATGGCACAACACGATATGAATATAGCCAACCAGGGCTTTCCAGCATTTAGGTCAGATTTAAACTCGGCTTTATCTGCAATTAACTCATCTCAATCAGGTACATCAAGACCAAGTGGTGCTGTCGCAGGAACTGTTTGGTTAGATACTACAAACGCAACAAATCCTACTTTAAAATTTTATGATGGAGCAGATGATATATCATTAGCACAATTCGATTATTCAGCTAATACAGTAAACTGGTTAGACTCTACAGTAGCAACAGATTTAATTAACGATACAACACCACAACTAGGCGGACAATTAGACGTTAATGGTTTTGCTTTAGGAGATGGTACATTAGAATTATTAAAATTTATTGAAACAGCTAGTGCAGTAAATGAAGTAACAATAACAAATGCTGCAACAGGAAATGCACCTGAAATTTCATCTACAGGAGATGATACAAATGTTGATATTAAAATTACACCAAAAGGTTCAGGT
>Ga0208547_1000207_pt1 | contig 32053 bp, 33 predicted proteins | sample DEB08_DNA_5_FD_185501 | JGI IMG/M metagenome (GOLD analysis project Ga0208547, IMG submission 185501) | Aqueous microbial communities from the Delaware River and Bay under freshwater to marine salinity gradient to study organic matter... | ecosystem: Environmental > Aquatic > Marine > Coastal ...
TTTGACCCGTTGTTGATCTTTCCTGACTTGGAAGCCGTGGCGTTCCGTGTTGTCGTTCCTGATCAACATCATCACTACACCATGGGTAAAAACGAAAAGCAACAAAAAAAAACACGGAAAGCGAAAAAAAATTTTCGGGCCGAGATAAAGAAAAGAATAATAGCACAAACCATGCCAAGAATATACGGGGTAGGTAATTTTCACTATAAGCGATTGGTGGTGTGGTTTTTGTGTCACTATCCCTAGCGAGCTGCCTGGAATGCCGGGATGATCTCGGTTAATTGCAATTAATAATTATTCTTAACTGTACCCTCGGCTATTTGGAACAAAAAGAGAACATAATTTCTGCGAAAACGCGAGGATTTAGCTAGGGGTGGGCGGTCGCCACCTGGGTAGTACCCGTATACGTATATGTGACTATACAAAATTATAGAAAATCAATGTCAACACATGAGGCGGGGTACAGTTTGATTACCTAGACATTATCCTGTCAAGTAAATTATTTGTATATTAGATATAAATTACTATTGACATTTGTTTTGAGATATGATACTATCTACTTGTTAGATAGATACGGAGTATCAAAACGTAGTATCGTATCTAATATATGATTTGTGGGGGGAAATGTTTTTATGCCTAAACGGCTAAGTAAGAAAAGAAACAGTAATAGTAATAATACGTTATTCACTACTAAAAGTATTGTACCTTTAACTTATAATCAAGAAAAAACATTTACTGAATATACTATTAATAATAAAAATCTTGTACTACATGGAATGGCAGGAACAGGTAAAACCTTCTGTGCTTTATATTTAGGTCTTAAAGACGTAATAGACAATAGTAATGACATTCATAAGTTATATATTATCAGGTCTGCTGTGCCTACTAGAGATTTAGGTTTCTTACCAGGAACCTTAAAAGAAAAGATTAAACAATATGAGTCACCTTATAAGAGTGTCTGTGCAGAAATATTTAATCGTGGTGATGCATATGACATTTTGAAAAGTAAGGACATGGTAGAGTTTATGTCTACATCATTTATACGTGGTGAGACATACGATAACTGTGTATTGTTTATTGATGAGATGCAGAACCTAACATTCCATGAGTTAGACTCTGTGATCACTAGGGCTGGTGAGAATACACGACTAATCTTTTCAGGTGATTTCAAGCAATCTGATTTAGCTAGGAACCATGACAGACATGGGCTGCTAGACTTTATGAAGATCCTAGATAAGATGAAAGAGGACTTCAGTAAGATCCAGTTTAGTATAGACGATGTTGTGCGGTCAGGACTTGTCAAGTCATATTTAATATCTAAAGATAAATTTTTTGCTTGACAAGTAGTTTTGTATCTGATATAATGTTTTTTACAAAATACCCGTTGGGTTATTTATCTCTGTCTTGCGGGGCATGGGTGGATAAATAAAGACCTAATCTGGTTCGGTGATTGCGGAAACTAATTCAAAAGGGGCGTTTCAAATCGACGGGTAGCCCCTACTTTTTTTGGGGGAACTAATGGCTATTACAGTTAGGGGTGAGACATTCTCAGGTTACAATAAACCTAAGCGTACTCCTAAGCATAAAACTAAGAGTCATGCAGTTCTAGCAAAAGAAGGTGATAAAGTCAAGCTAATTCGTTTTGGACAACAGGGTGTGCGAGGCGCTGGTAAAAGTCCTAAGACAGCCAAAGATAAGGCTAGAAAAAAGTCTTACTATGCTAGACATGGCGCTGCACCTAAAACTAAGTTGTCTGCCAAATATTGGGCGCATAAGACTAAGTGGAATGAAGGAGGTCCAGTGCTATGAGTAGCAAAAAACCGGAGTTCCGAAATACAAAAAAAAGTAAGCAAAAATTACCTAAGTCTTTTTACGGACAGGTGGATGCTTCTGGAGGATCTAAGAGATCACAATCTGGTACAAATATCGGTGGCGGAGCATCCGGTAAAGTAGGGTTTCGTAAAGGAGACTTTAGTATTGAAGCTTCAGGAGATACGGGCGGCAGCATTTTTTTGCCTAGCGATGCCTTAAAAAAGTTTGGTGTAAAAAATCAATACGACCTCAGTAAACCAGCGTTAAGAAAAATTGAGGCTGGTATTAAAGATGTTTTTAATCTTGGTCGGGATGACAAGTTATCTATTAGCTACACTCCTGACGATGACGGAATCATGTTTAATTATGGGATAAGGTTTTAGACAATGAAATGTGATAGCTGTATTGAATGCGACTGCAACCCAGAAGTTTGTAGATGCGACTGTCATGAACATAGGAGTGATGACAATGGCGATGAAGAAAACAATGACTAAGAAAACCACCATGAAAAAAATGGGTGGTGGTACTGCAATGATGAAGAAAAAGACGATGACTGCTAAAAAAGGTAAGATGGCTAAATACTAATGCCAGTTCTCACTGAGAACATCCCGTTTGAACGGGTACTCATCCGGCGTGAATATACAACGGGTGATAAGAGCGGCCACGGAGAATATCTGAATGGCTTTGTTCATGCAGTTACGAGCTATATGGGAAGGCAGTTAAGTTTCCAGGTTTGTTTTACTGAGCCTGGATACGGAGGGTACGGTTGGAGTCGTATGCCTTTACGGGCCATAGTCACGAAGGAGTGTGATGATAACTGGTCTGATTATGAGGTCCAACCTTGGGACTGCGGCTCCTTCGAGTTTTCTGTGGTCAGATTTGAAATGTTTCGAGACTTGCCAATGTTCGCATTGATTAATGGGGAAAAGCATGAAGGACGGTACTGGTTCTCGATTGACTACTATAACAGCCAGTATGCTGACGACCATCGACAGAATAAGATTACTCATTTGTGCCGCCTTAATTGCGGTCGCATTGTCGGGGTTCCTAATAACCGTAGTCAGTTTTATGATCCTGCTTTTTTCGAGCTTGGCGATGAGCGACCTGATTTCGCACCTATTCACCGACAGTTCTCTTCAGAGTCAGAAGAGTATAGGGAATTAAACGAGATCTACGATAATTTCCACGGGGGGTACGATGTCAGCGAAGAAGAAGAAGACGAAGAGCACAGTTAATAAGGCTGGCAATTATACTAAGCCTGAAATGCGTAAGCGTCAATTTAACAGAATTAAAGCTGGGTCAAAGGGTGGTAAGCCTGGGCAATGGTCTGCTAGAAAAGCCCAGATGTTAGCTAAGGCATACAAAGATGCTGGTGGTGGGTATAAGGCCAAAGAAGGTGGTTCAGTAGGTGGATTAAAGTCTGTGCCAGCAGGTAACAAAGGCTTGAAGAAACTACCTACCCCTGTACGCAATAAGATGGGTTACATGAAGAAGGGTGGTCTGGTTAAGAAATGAAGCGTATACCGCGCAAACCAGGACAGCCAGCTAAGTCTAAGAAACACTCGGATCTCTACACTGATGAGAATCCTAAAGGTACAATTACAGGTTTAAAGTTTGCTACTGAGAAAGATGCAAAGGCATCTGTATCTAAGATTAAACGATCAGGGAGATCACACGCACATAAGATCCAAGCTGCTATTGCTATGGAACAACGAGCCAGAGTTGCTAAAAAAGCTGGCGCTGCAAAGGTGTATAGGGGATACATCAACGCAATGAAGAAAAAAACGGAGGCTCGTAAAAAATGAACTTCGATAATAAAATTCCAATTGCAGTTATTATTACCGTGGTCCTTCAGGCTGCTGGTATTATCTGGTGGGTTAGCCAACAGGCTCATACGGTTGAAAGTCTAAAAGAAGATGTGGGCGGCCTGTCGTCTAAGATGGCGATTGAACAGAACGTAAATCTTCGGCGTGATGTTGATGAGCATCAGCGTAAGATCACTGCTATCATGGAAGAGCTAAGAGAACATGCTGCTATGGGTAGTATGATGGCTAAGATGATGCAGAAGTCCGCTGTTATGCAGAAAGATGTTGAGCGCAACATTGAAGAGCTTGAAGAGCTATGGGATGCTGTTGAAGAGCACGAAGATACTCACAAGCTTGATTCACGAGGCCGTTAATGGCTCTTAAAAAATCACAGCAGAGTCTGAAGGATTGGACTAAACAAAAATGGCGTACTAAGTCTGGCAAGAAATCGTCAAAGACTGGTGAGCGTTATTTACCTGAGAAAGCTATCAAAGCCCTTAGTCCAGCAGAGTATGCAGCTACGAGTCGTGCTAAACGCAAAGGCACTAAGGCTGGCAAGCAGTTCGTAAAGCAGCCTAAAAAGATTGCGGCTAAAACAAGGAAGTACAGGAAATGAGTGTCAACAAAATTAAAAAGGTTGCAGGTCAATTAAAAAAAGCTTCTGCTCTTCACGGTAAGCAAGCTGGTATTATCATGAAACATGCAGACTCTATGGCTAAGATGAAGAACGGTGGATTTACTCGTAAGGGTCCGTTGAAGTCTAGTAAGACTGCAAAGTATTAAGGGGAAATCATGGCAAACGTAGGGGCAGTTTTAGCGGCAGCACCTGTTGCACTTAAAGTAGCTAAAGAAGCTTATAAGCTTTACAAAAAAGATGGCGTAAAAAAGACTGCTGAAAAGTATGGTCAAAAAGTTACTAAATATCTTAAAGACGAGTTTCCTGAGTTAGCAGGGCCACCTAAAAGAATTAGAAAAGATGCGGATCGTTCGACTGATCTTCCAAAAGAAAAAGCCTTTGTAGAACCCAGATCAACTGCTGCTAAAGCAGGAAGAAGACGCGGAGACTACTTAACAAAATCTGAAGGTATGGCTAGGGAAGCTAGAGCTAAAGAAACCCGTAGAGCAATTGGGAAAACGGCTACTGCTACTGGATCTACTGGGTTTTTAAATCCTAGAGAAAAATCTAAGGCATCTAAAAGTAAACCGTTTACTGGTAAAGATAGAAAGTTAAATCCTGCGGATATGAAATCAGCTAAAGAAGCTGCACAAGAAGTAGGATTGCCTTTTAAAAAAGGCGGTTCTCCTATTAGGAAAAAAGCTAAACGATGACAGAGCAACAAGAAAAGTTTTTGAATGCCTTGTTTGGTGAGGCGCAGGGTAACTTTAGGGAAGCCATGAATATTGCTGGCTATGCCTCTACAGAATATCCTGCCCGACTAATCCGTAGTCTAAAGTCAGAGATTATGGAACGGGCTGAATATATGTTGGCGGCTAATGCTCCTAAAGCTGTGCTGTCCATGTCAGGCATCTTAGATGATCCTAGTGCTTTAGGCAACAAAGATAGACTAGCAGCGGCCAAAGAGATTCTTGATCGCGCTGGTATTGTGAAGACTGAAAAAGTAGAACATAAAACAAATGGGGCGGCTATTGTTATTTTACCGCCGCTAGAGGAAGAGGATGGCACATCCGAAGATTAATCATCTAAGATCTGAAAAGTACAGAGCTAGAGGTAAGTTACCTTTTGGTTTTGACAGAGAAGTAGATGACGATGGAGTAGGTTGGCATGTTCCCGATCCAAAGGCGTTAGAACTTTTGGGTGAGGCTATTGAACATGTTAGATCAGGACGTTCAGTTAGATCTGTTGCAGCTTGGCTGGAAGCAGAAACGAACCGTAAACTATCTGGAACTAGACTACACAAACTTGCCTGGACCGAGGAAGAGCTTGATGACAGACGCAAGAAACGTCGTAAGAAACTTACTCCTGAACAGCGCAAGCTTGAAGATCTTAAAAATACTGAAAAGCAAACTCGGATTAAAGCAGAGCAAGCTAAACGCCGACTAGATAAAGCTAAATCTAAAAAAGAACAGTCCATCGTAGAGGGTCTTGATTTTGCAGATGAGCCTATTGAAGATACTAGAGAAGTTGCATTCCGCCCTAATCCTGGCCCCCAGACAGACTTTTTGTCGGCTAATGAACGGGAGGTATTTTACGGCGGGGCTAGAGGAGGGGGTAAGACTTACAGTCTTCTTATTGCTCCTCTACGTTTTGTTGACAAGCCTACGTCTCGTGCATTACTAATTCGTAGGTCAATGCCTGAATTGCGTGATGTTATCTTTCAAACGCAACAGATTTATCCAAAGGTGGTCCCTGGTGCAAAGTTCAAAACTCAGGAGAATACTTGGCACTTCCCATCCGGTGCTCGTATTGAGTTCGGATATTGCGAAAATCTGCAAGACGTTTTGCGTTATCAAGGTCAATCGTATTCTTGGATCGGCGTAGACGAATTACCGCAGTATGGTTCTCCTGATGTGTGGCACTTCCTAAGATCCTCTTTACGGTCAGCGGATACTAGTATACCGCTTCACATGAGAGCTACAGGAAACCCAGGTAACATCGGATCTCGTTGGGTAAAAGAATTATTTATTGAGCCAGCAAAACCTAATACACGGTTTGCAGAAAAAGTAGAATATGAGTTAGAGGGTAAGACACTTTCTACTGAGATTACCAGAAAGTTTATTCCTGCCTCAGTTTGGGATAATCCTTATCTAACTCAAGACGGCAGCTACATTGCTATGTTGGCATCGCTGCCAGAAGTTAAACGTAAGCAGTTTCTTTATGGAGACTGGGATGTTGTTGAAGAAGGCGCGTTCCCTGACTTTAACAGAGTCACTCATGTAGTAGAGCCTTTTGAGGTTCCTCATGGTTGGACTAGGATTAGGGCTGCTGACTTTGGGTTCTCTTCTCACTCTGCTATTTTGTGGGGTGCTATAGATTACGATAATAACATTTGGATTTATAGAGAGCTTTATGTCAATCGACTAACGGCAGATCAACTAGGTCGCATGATTAGAGAAGTTGAAGAGGGCGACGGACGAATCCATGATGCAGTGTTGGATAGTAGTTGCTGGGCTAGACGAGGTGACAGAGGACCATCTATTGCAGAAACTCTAAATGCAGAGGGATGTAGATTTAGACCGTCTGATAGATCACCAGGATCTCGTGTAAGTGGTAAGATTGAGATTCACAAAAGACTAATGGTCGATGAAGATACTGATGAACCAGGGATTAGATTTTTTGAAACGTGTCCTAATGTAATTAGACAGTTAGCATCTATCCCGTTAGATAAAAGAAACCCAGAAGATGTCGATACTCATGCTGAAGATCACGCTTATGATGCACTAAGGTATATGGTTTCTTCTAGGCCAACTAACTTACGAACTGCGTACGAAAACACACCCAAAACAAATTGGCGTCCTTCTGACAACCGATTTGGATATTAACAGGAGTTACTATGTCCGATACCTACGAAAATGATACTATTAATGTTCTTGATGACGGTGATGAAGATAAGGGTTCGTATAGTAACATTGTGAGTTACATTGAAGATAGATTTGAAAGAGCAAAGGATGCAAGATATCATGATGAATCAAGGTGGCTTCAAGCGTATAGAAACTATCGGGGCATCTATGGCCCAGACGTTCAGTTTACTGAAACGGAAAAGTCGCGTGTGTTTATTAAGGTTACGAAAACGAAAGTGTTGGCAGCGTATGGTCAGCTAATTGATGTTCTGTTTAGTCAGAATAAGTTTCCGATTAGTGTAGATCCTACGACACTTCCTGAAGGTGTTGTTGAAGCAGTTAATGTTGACCCTGCTGCACAACAAGTAGAAGAACAATTTAACAGTTTATACGGCTTCCCTGGCGATGATATGGATTTTGCCCCAGGTGAGACAGCCGAAAGTTTAGCACAAAAGTTAGGCCCATTAGAAGAAAAGCTTGCAGATGTTAAAGGACTAGAAGAAGGTGTAGGCGCTACCCCAAGTTCTATTACGTTTGAACCTGCGATGGTTGCTGCTAAAAAAATGGAAAAGAAGATTAAGGATCAGTTAGAGGAATCTGCTGCAACTAGACATCTTAGATTTAGCTGCTTTGAATGTGTGACCTTTGGTACTGGTATTATGAAAGGTCCGTTTGCTTTTGACAAAGAGTATTCTAACTGGGACGATGAGGGTGAGTATAGCCCAATTGTAAAAACAGTTCCGCAAGTTGAGTATACTTCTCTTTGGAACTTTTATCCAGATCCAGATGCTTACAGCATGTATGACTGTGACTATGTTGTTGAGCGTCATAGAATGACTAGATCTCAAATTAGATACCTAAAGAAAAGACCATACTTTAGATCTGAATCTATTGAAAAAGCTATTAAGTATGGGCCAGACTATGTTCGTGAGTGGTGGGAAAACGATCTTGACGATAATCAAACTGCTGAAGGAAATGCAGCTTATTCTGGCACTGGTATTGAAAGATTTGAAGTTTTAGAGTTTTGGGGTACTGTTGATGCTCAGATAGCTCGTGACAATAACTTGGAGATCCCTGATGATTACAAAGATGAAGATGAAGTTCAAATCAATTGTTGGGTATGTAACGGAGAAGTATTACGCTTTGTTATCAACCCTTTCACGCCTAAAAGAATACCTTACTTTGCAGCCCCTTACGAAGTTAACCCGTACTCTTTCTTCGGTGTGGGACTCGCTGAGAACATGGATGATACGCAAACTCTCATGAATGGCTTCATGCGATTAGCAGTTGACAACGCTGTTCTTTCTGGGAACCTGTTAATCGAAGTAGATGAATCTAACCTGACTCCTGGTCAAGACTTGACTGTTTATCCTGGTAAGGTTTTCCGCAGACAAGGTGGCGCACCAGGGCAAGCAATCTTTGGCACGAAGTTTCCTAACGTGTCCGGTGAGAATATGATGCTTTTTGATAAGGCTCGCGTTCTCGCTGACGAGTCCTCTGGTCTACCGTCGTACTCTTATGGGCAGACAGGTGTTCAAGGCACTGGTCGAACTGCATCTGGTATCTCTATGCTGATGGGTGCTGCGAGTGGTTCTATTCGTACTGTGATTAAAAACTTAGATGATTATTTATTACGTCCTTTGGGTGAGGCATTGTTTGCTTTTAATATGCAGTTTGACTTTGACCCAGAGATTAAGGGTGACTTAGAAGTAAAAGCTCGTGGCACTGAAAGCTTCATGCGCAATGAAGTTAGATCACAGAGATTGATTAGTTTCTTACAAATCGTCAGCAATCCTACTCTTGCACCGTTTGCAAAGTTTCCATACATTATGCGTGAGATTGCAGAAACAATGGACCTGGATGCAGAGAAGATTACTAATAATCCAGAAGAAGCTATGCGTCAAGCACTTTTGTTACAGCAAATGCAAAAAGAAGTTCAACCTGATCCTCAAACTGCTGTCGGACAAGACCCAATGGGTACTGGTGGTGGTAACATAGGAGTTGGTCAAGCACCTGCTCCAGATGAACAGGGTGCTCCAACAGGCGGTGGTGAACAACCTCAGCCAGAACAACAGCAATCGCAACAGCAGTTGCCTCCTGAAATTGTCCAAGCGTTACAACAAGTAGGTGGGTAATGGATACTAAACTTGCTAAACAAGTTTTACCTTTAGTTAATACGACACGTTTTACAGAGTTATTAGAATTATATTTGAATGAGAAGATTAACGAGCATCATCGTGTATTAGAACAGTCTGATGATGCAGCAACTCTGCATAGGGCGCAGGGTGCAGTTACTGCGCTAAAAAAACTAATGCACATGAGAGATGAAGTGCAGGGGTCAGCAAGAAGGGATTAATTATGGCAGAGATGACCAAAAAACAAATGGAAGAATTACTAGAGCGTCAAGAAGAAACAATGGAAAAAGCTAAAGAGTCTCCAGACTTTACGGCTGCGCCAAAAGAAGTTCCTGTGCCTAAAGATCGTCCTAAAAATCTAAAGGACTTTGTAGAAGAGGTTTTTAAGAAAGACTCTAGTTTTACTCGTGACCCTTTTGCTGATGCAACAGAAGAAGAAAAAGAAGAGGCGGAAGCAGAACTCAAAAAACAAAGAGCAAAAAAAGCAGGAGGAGGGTCTGTTGAAAAAGAAGCTGATTTTGTTAAAGATGATGATGAAGAACCTGCTGATCCCCCTCCAGGTGCAACACCAGAAGAAGTGGCCGACGATATCCCAGCGTACCTGTCTACCGGAGAGTATGTGCTACCTGCCAATGTTGTAAGATATCTAGGACTAGAGCGGATTGTATCTATGCACAAAGGAGCACTATCTGCTTTACAACAAATGGAAGATCTCGACATCATCGAAAACGTAGATGAAAATGGTATGGTCGAGGAAGACGATGATGAGATGGATTATCTAAAAGAACCTAAAGGTGTTGTTAAGACTACTCTTGTCGTTGCCAAGCCACACCCTAGCGGTATGATGGCTATGCCTTTTGCTCAAGGTGGTGCTCCAGGTGGACCTGATGATACTGGTGCTGCTTCTGATATTGGTGAAGATACCTCAATGGAAGGTTTTGATTTAGATATCGGTGATGGATCTGCTTATGGTGATCAAGGTTTTGGGACAGGTCTTGATGAAGGTGGCGAGGATAAAGATGAAGATACTCTTGGATTAGGTACAGGATCTAAAGATGCGGCAAAGGATGATTCAACTCAGCAAACAATTGAAAACTTGCTTGAACAAAATGTGCCTAATTACGGTAAAGAAGATATTGAACCCGGCATTCTTAATGCAATAGATGGTGTTCTTAAATCTGCTGAAAAAAAATTAGGTGACATGAGAGATAAAGGTCAATTAGTTACCGGAAGTATCGTGGGTGATGCATTTATAGGTCTTATGTCAGGAATAGTTGATAAGGCAAGAGAATCCGGTGCAACAATAGGAGATTCCGATCCAGCAGTAGATGACACATCAATTGGTGGTGGAGAAGATTCTGGGCTAATCACTGAAGAAAAATTAGAAGGTGATGAAGATAAAAATCAAGAAGAAACTGATTTTGTTTTTCAGCCTGGAGTAGGATTTATCCCTAAACGTAGAGGGATTAGAAGAGTTCAGGCATTGAGAGAAACAGACTTACCTACTGCTCGTAGAGGCGGCTTAATGGGTTATTAATTTCACGAGGGCTACTTTTTACCCCTAACATGGTGTTAGGCTACTAAAGACCCCCAATAAGGAGAAGACCATGACTATGGCTGAAGTACAAGAAGATCGCGTTGCTACTATTAAATATAAGCGAGATAGAGTTTCTGAAGATGAGCAAGAGATTGCAGAGTTGGAAGCAGAGCGAAACAAAGATGTAGAAGCTCAACGCGAAGAAGAAGCAGAACAAAATCTAGGTGCAGAGGAACAGACATACAAAAAAAGATATGGTGATCTACGTCGCCACACGCAAAAAATACAAGATGAAAATAAACGCCAGCTACAAAAGCTTCAAGATCAGGTAGAGGCTTTAACTAAGAAACAAGTTAAGTTACCTAAATCTGATGAAGAACTTGAAAAGTGGACTGAGCAATATCCTGATGTTGCAAAGATTGTAGAAACAATCGCCTCTAAAAAAGCTATGGAGGCTAGTAACGACGTAGAAGAAAAGCTTCGCAGAGTCGAAGAATTAGAACTTAGGATTGAGCGAGAGAAAGCTGAGACTGAATTATCTAGGCTTCATCCAGACTACGATGATTTACGACAAGATAAAGACTTCCACGACTGGGTTAATGAGCAACCTAAATGGATTCAAAGTGCTTTGTATGAAAATGACACTGACTTCTTAGGTGCAGCTAAAGCTATTGACTTGTATAAATCAGAGACTGGTAAGAAAGCAAAGAACAAAGACACGGGCGCAGCCAAGTCTGTAAGGACCAGTAAGCGTTCAGAAGAATTAACAGAGGGTAAAAACTCTTGGTCAGAGTCCAGAGTAAGACAATTATCTGGTGCTGACTTTGAGAGATTCCAAGAAGATATTGAAAAAGCTATCCGTAGTGGTAACTTTGATTATGATCTTTCTGGTGGTGCTCGTTAATTTTTTACTTGACAAACAAATATCACTATGATATAATAGCTACAAAATACTAAGAGATGCCTTCCATTCGGAACCACCATCTAAACTATTTAGTGAGGGGAGTAATGAAACTCCCCCACTTTTTCAAAGGCTAACCCTAGCCTTCAACTACCTGATAATCTAGGCCGGATCTTCTTCCCACCCTATCCTTGTCAGCCTTGAAGTGTCCCTCGTTAGCTCTTTTATGCACTTTCTTAAAGGAGAAAACTCATGGCATTTAGAAGTGCGGCAGGATACGCGAACCTTCCTAACGGCAATTTTTCGCCGATTATCTATTCCAAGAAGGTCCAAACTGCCTTTAGAAAAGTATCTGTTGTTGAGGATATTACTAACAACGATTACTTTGGCGAAATCGCCAACTTTGGTGACACTGTACGTATCATCAAAGAACCAGAAATCTCGGTTCAAGAATATTCTCGTGGGACGCAGATTGTTCCACAAGAGCTAGACGATGAGGATTTCACCCTCGTTGTTGATCAGGCTAACTACTTTGCGTTCAAGATTGACGACATCGAAGAAGCCCACAGCCACATTAACTTTGAATCCTTGGCAACTGACCGCGCTGGCTATCGCTTGCGTGACCAGTATGACCAAGAGATCTTTGGTTACATGGCTGGCTTCAAGCAGTCTGCTTTGCATGGCAACGCTGATACAGCCCGTGTTGCTGCCGATAAGTCCGGTACTGACCCAATCAGCACTGTTGATGCAGACGGTATCTTGGCCAGCATGAAGCTGACATCCACTGACATGGGTATTGGTTCTACCACTGCTAACTCTATTCCGATTACTGCTACTCCGACGAGCACTAACTCTTCGGCTCTGGCTGTCCTGAATAGAATGGCTCGTAGACTCGACCAACAGAATGTTGACCGTGACGGTCGCTGGCTTGTTGTCGATCCCGTGTTTGCTGAAGTTCTTAACGATGAAAACTCGAAACTGTTAAACAACGACTTTGCTGGTCGCCAGGATGCCGGTGATATCCTTCGCAATGGTCGCGTCATGGACGGTTTGATTCGTGGCTTCCGCATCTACATGTCGAATAACCTGCCAACCCTTGGCACAGGCCCAGGCACGACTGCCGCTGCTGGTTCATCCTCGAACTTCGGTGTCATTCTTGCCGGTCATGATTCGGCTGTTGCTACAGCTTCACAAATCGAAAAAGTTGAGACTTATCGTGACAACGATAGCTTTGCAGACGTTGTGCGTGGTTTGCACATGTACGGTCGTAAGCTGCTTCGTCCAGAAGCAATTGTGACTGCTGCTTATAATCTGCATTCATAAGGAGGATAGATCATGGCTACTGTCGATATGACTGTAGGTGGTGTTGCTAATGGCGCTGCTACCTCCATTAACCACAAGTCCCGTATGGGTTCTCAAATGCCTTACACTGTCGAGTTTACTCTCGACTTTGCCGAGGCCACCACTGCTAAAGGCTCTGCCTTGGCGGCTGGCGACATCTTTCAAGTTATTGATGTCCCGGTAAATACAATGTTGCACGGTGCTGCTGCCGAGGTGACTGTTGCTGCTAATAGCTCAGTTTGTACTCTCGACATCGACATTGCTGCTGGCGATGACTTCATCGACGGTGGTGATGCTACCAGCACAGGCTTCTTGGCAATCGGTACTAACGGTCTTGCTCCATTTGGTGCTAATACCGTCAACCCAGCTTCTGCTGCTGACACTATCGACGTTAAACTCGCTACTGTTGGTGACACTGCGGTTGCCACTGGTAAGGTTCGCGTTATCGCGTTTATGACCGATATGACTGCAAAACTGGGTCCGAATGAAGTGGACCGAGATACTCTTGCCTAACTAAAATAGGGGAGGTCTTAACGGGCCTCCCCGACTTCATAGGAGCACTCATGGGAATTACACTTAAATGTTCTATTGATGATGAAACATTAAAAAAACATTATGAAATAAATAAAGATCAAAAAGTTCCCTGGATCTATAAACTAAAAAATAGTGCTAGAAAAAGAAAAGACAAAGTTTTAATTTGTGCTGGCGGTCCTTCTATCAGGGAGTTCCATCCTCTTATCCAAAATTGGAAAGGGGATATTTTCGCATCTAAGACTGTAGAGTATTTAGAGAACATAGGCGTTACACCACATTACTGTATCCATGTTGATGCAGGTGATAACGAACCTAACAGAGTTTGGAAAAATAAAAAAACAAATTACTTGTTCTCAACTCAAATTAAACCTGAAGTATTTGATGTAGCTAAAGGCTGCAAAGTTTTTAAGTTTAATACTATTTCTTCAAATGAGTGGATGCCTCCTAATTTAATTGCAGGTGGTTCTAATTGCACCGCACAAGCTTTATTTTTATGCGCATGGTTAGGCTACAAAGAAATACACATTACAGGATTTGATTGCGGGTTTAAAGAAGATCCTGACGGGACCATGATCCTAAATGTCAATCGTAATAACATTAATAAAAATGATCACCCTAAAGTTATTGTTAATGATCACGAGCGGGATCTTAAATATCATACTGATTATGAATATATGGGTATGGCAGAAGAAGCTGCTAAGATTATTCAGATTTTATCCCGTGATAAAAAAATTAAATTTAATGCATATGGTAACTCTGTATTTACATTGACGGTAGATAAAGATATTAAAAAAGGACCGTATTCATTAGGTCCAAATGTACCACTTAAATGGTTGAAAGCGGCGTAAATGGCAACAACTTTTATCACACTTGTTAACGATGTAGCAAAGCGCCTCAATGAAGTTCAGGTGACTACTGCTGATTTTTTAACAGTGGTAGGTTTCCATTCTCAAATTAAAGACTCTGTGAATGTATCTCTTCAAGAGGTAGGTCAAGAGCAGTTTGAGTTTCCGTTTAACCATGCCACAGCTAATATCATAACCTCCACAGGCACTGCTGTATACGCCCTCGAAAGTGATATGAAGTCAGCAGATCTGGATACATTTAGAATCCGTAAAAGCACTGCTGATGGTATCGACGCTCAACGGCTCAGAGAAATTAACTTTGATACGTTTATCCAAAGATTTTATGAGCGTGATGAAAACGCAAATGTAGGCGACTTTGATACTCCTAACTACGTTTATAGGACTTTGGACAATAGAGTTGGCTTTAGTCCCGTCCCCGATAAAGCATACACAATCTCCTATGATTATTTTAAGTTTCAAACTGACTTGGTAAATCACTCTGATACGATGGCTGTTCCTGATAGTTTTAAAAACGTCGTAGTAGATGGTGCTATGTTCCAAGCATATATGTTTCGAGATAACTCTCAACAAGCCGCTATTGCTAGACAACGATTTGAAAAAGGCGTAAAAAATATGCGGAAGTTGTTAGTTAACAGATTTACTGATGTACGAGATACGAGAGTAAGCAGGTTAATTAATTACCCGCACGGTGATAAGTAATGACTGACAATCTCCGCGATGCCACCATCATAGCGCGGGGCGGTCTTTACACTAACGAAGATGCGCTCACACTTGCTGCTACTCAACCAGGATCAGCTATCCGACTAACTAACTTTGAGATTTCTCAGTTTGGTGGTTATAGACGAATAAACGGTTTTAGTGCCTTTGACTCCTCTAATCCAACAGTCCCTGGCACTGGCGCAGTCTTAGGTCTTTGGATTCACCAAGATAAAGTTTACGCTGCTAGACGAAACGCTGCTGATTCTACATCTGCAACTCTTCCTACTGGAGCCGTATCAGTATCATCAGGAAGCACTACAGTAACTGTTGTATCTACAGCACATGGTTTGTCAACAGGTGAGTTAATTTCTTTTGTTAATGTTAGCACTCTAGGAAGTTTAACTTTTACAGGTAAAGAGTTTCCAGTTGCTACAGTTTCTAGCGCAAACGGTTTTACCTTTCTATCATCTAGCGCAGCAGCATCTACGGAAGTTAGTTCTGCCGCTAATATTAGTTATACAGTAAGTAAATTCTATTCGATCTTTGAACATACCTCAACATCTGGCTGGACTAATATTTCTACCGCGTCTAGTATTCATACTCAGTCAGCCATCGGGGTAACAAGGTTAAGAACATCTGATCATAGTTTTACTGGGAAAGAAGTCTTAGTAATCGTCGATGGAGTTAATAAACCTATACGACAGAGCACGGCAGATTTTTTACAGATTTATGATCGGCAAGGTACTTCAGCTACCGACACAGAAGATCAATTAAGCAATCCTTTTACCACCAGTAACGGCGATGCTACAGTAACTGTTGACCATGCAGATCACGGATTATCTACCGGAGACACGGTAAGGTTCACAAATATTAACGTTGATTTAGGTGGGCAATCAGCAAATAGCTTAGACTTTACTGTAGCAACAGTAGTATCTACCGCATCATATACATTTGAGTTAGCTACTGCTTCGTCTGTTTCTACTCAAAATAATGTCGGCGGTACGGCAGTAAATTGGTTCTATATTCACGAAACTAATCAGTTTGATATAGAAGGCGCTTCTCTTGTTGATGATTTTAGGAATCATACTTTTTTTGCTGGTATGAGCGCCTTTCCTAACTTTTTAATATTTAGTGCTCCCAACAATGACTTAAATTACACAGCAGCTTCAGGTGGTGGAGCTATCAATGTAGGGTTCCCTATTACTGCTATTGTTAAATTTAGAGATTCATTATTTATATTTGGTAAGGATAAAATTAAAAGAATTACAGGGAATAATGCTACTGATTTTGTTTTATCTGAAGTTGCAAATAACACAGGATGTATTGCAACTGATAGCGTAATTGAAATTGGCGGCGATGTGCTTTTTTTAGCTGCTGATGGTATCCGTCCCTTACAAGGCACTGCTCGTATTGGTGACGTAGAATTACAAACAGTGTCTAAGCCTATTCAGCAACTTTTAAGAGCATTACCTTCATCTTTTGATTTATCACTATTAAATAGTGTTGTCATTAGAAATAAGTCTCAGTTTAGATATTTTTTCCCTACCTCTACTGTGGCTCAGGCAGATGCTCAAGGAATTATCGGAGGCTTACGGTTTGCAGATAACAGAGTGGGTTGGGAATTTGGAGAACTTTTAGGTATAAGATCTTTTATCGCCACCTCCGGGCTAATTAATAATATCGAAAGAGTTTTACACGGCGATTCTAACGGCAATGTTTTTGAACAAGAAATAGGAAATGACTTTGCTGGACAAGATATTCTAGCTGTCTATGCAACACCTTTCTTTTACTTTGACAGCACTGAAAAAAGAAAAACATTTCAAAAGGTTTCTATTTTTACAAGACCGGAAGGAACCGCAAATTTTAATATGGCAGTATACTTTGACTGGGACGATCCCGCTAAATTAAACCCAGGAAGTTACAGTTTATCAACTCAAGGCGCTTTATTAAGATACTTTACTACTGGCGGCACATATGGATCTAGCTTTACCTTTGGTGGATCATCTAGCCCAGTTTTAGAAAAACAAATTCAGGGATCAGGCCGAGCGATGGGCCTTGTTATTACATCGTTGGGAACTCAAGCTCCTTATAGTATTCAGGGGTGGGGCTTGACTTGGCAACCAGCAGGATACAGATAAATGGCAGGTTATAGTAGACAATCAGCAGCTCAGATAGTAAACGGTGAGATTGTTTCTGCACCACCGTTGAACGCGGAGTTTAACCAAGTTCTTGCGGCTTTTAATGCAAGCACTGGCCACAAACATGATGGAACTTCTAACGAAGGACCACCTATTGCATTAATCGCTGATATTAATAGACAGACTGAAATTTTTATTAATGCTTCTTTAAATCAAATTGATTTTAAGATTAATGTTAGCTCTGCTGCTGTTACACAATTTTCTTTAGTTGATGGTGCTATTCTTCCTACTACAGACGATGATATTAGCTTAGGTTCTACCACAGCAGAGTTTAAAGATCTATTCTTAGATGGCACTGCTAACATTGACTCTCTCGTTGCAGATACTGCCGATATTAACGCAGGTACAATTGATGGTGTTACAATCGGTGGCAACTCGGCAGGTGCAGGTACATTTACTGTATTAAATGCTTCGTCAGTAGATATCAACTCTGGTACAATTGATAATGCAGTTATTGGCGGGGCAACTCCGGCTGCTGGTACATTCACTGTAGTAAATGCTTCATCCGCAGACATCGATTCAGGTACTATTGATAATGCCGTAATTGGTGGGACAACACCTGCTGCGGGTACATTTACCACACTAGGTGCAACTAACGTCACTGTTACTGGTAGCGCATCTAGCATTGGTTCTGTAGCATTCACTTCGACAGGGGCTACTGTAACAGGTACGCTAGATGTAACTGGTGCTTTTTCTGCTTCTGATGTAACAGTAACAGGCAGCGCATCTAGTATTGGTTCGGTTGCTTTCACATCTACATCAGCGACTGTTACTGGTAACTTAACAGTATCTGGATCTGTAACAGCCTCTACAATTTCCGCTGTTAATGTTTCTGTGACTGGCAGCGCATCATCAATCGGTGCTGTAGCATTTACGACTACCTCTGCTACCATTACTGGGAATCTAGTAGTCTCTGGATCTGTCACAGCCTCGACTATCTCAGCAGTTAATGTAACTGTCACTGGTAGCGCATCTAGCATTGGTGCGGTTGCCTTTACATCTACCTCGGCTACTGTTACAGGTGATCTGTCCGTCTCCGGTTCTATAACAGCCTCTACCTTATCTGTAGCAGGGAACATTAGCGCATCTACTATTAGTGTAAGTAACATTACCGCTACAGGCAGTGCATCATCAATCGGTGCTGCTACCTTTACCTCTACAGCAGTTACAGTTACTAAACTCATCTCTGGTAATGTTAATATTACTGGCGGATCAATCACTGGCATCCCCAATATCTTTGATCCTGGTTCTGCTATGTCCTACACATTTAGTGGGGCAACCGCTGATGCAGATCCAGGTAATGGTAATATCAGACTTAACAACGCTTCAACGACCGCAGCAACAACGATCTTCATCGATAATGTAGATGCTCTAAGCAGTGCTGATATGACTGCGTTTATCTCATTGCTGTCGGGCGGTAACAGCCCATCGTCTATCCTCGGCACGGTCACTCTTCGTAAAGCCACCTTCCCTGAAATCTTCGCACAATACAGCGTGACCGCAGTTACCAATGCCTCTGGTTATCAAAAACTAACCGTGTCAAACAAAGGTGCATCTTCTGCTGCACCATTCACTTCTGGCGATAGTCTGCTCGTTGATATCATGCTCTCTGGCGATAAAGGTGATGCAGGCGAGATACCGGGCGGCGCTGGTACAGGTAACGTATTTAGTTCTTTGAGTAGCGCAACTATCGCTGCTGGCACGATAATGAAAACAGTGTCAACTGCATCGTCAACTTTATTTGTTGAGCCTACCACCATCACTGTCGATTCAAGTAACAACATGACGGGTCTTAGCACTCTTGCAATGTCAGGTGGCTCTCTTACAATCAGATCTGGCAGCGGCTCTCCCAGTCACATTGATATGTACTGTGAGGTTAACAATCTGCACTTCACACGATTACAGGCACAACCTCACGCAAACTATAGTGGCAACATCACAGTCACTCTACCAGCTACCAGCGGTACGTTAGCCCTGTTATCGCAAAAAGCTAACTTCACAGATGTAACTGCATCTACGTTGACGGTCAGCGGCAACATCTCTGCGGATACGATCACGGTTACAAACATCACCGCCACGGGCAGTGCATCATCAATAGGTGCGGTAGCATTTACGTCTACTGCTGCTACAGTTACAGGTAACCTCACTGTTACTGGATCTGTGACAGCCAGCAGTCTCACTGTTGACGGCAACATTAGTGCCAGCACAATCACCGTCTCTGATATCACCGCTACGGGATCTGCGTCTACTATCGGTGCAGTAGCGTTTACGTCTACCTCGGCTACGATCACTGGAGGATTGACAGTCACTGGTGCTGTGACGGCTTCTAACATTACTGTGGTTGGCTCGGCCTCAACTATCGGCGCTGTGGCGTTCACCTCGACCAGCGCGACAGTGACGGGTGGCTTGACGGTAACAGGCGCAGTCACAGCGTCAAACATCACGATTGTCGGCAGTGCATCAACCCTCGGTGCAATTACGATCACTACCACCAGTGTAGGTATTAATACATCTACTGTGACATCTGGAACTTCGCTAGAAGTAACAGGCAACATGAGAATTACCACTACAGGCAACGGTTTAATATTCCCTGATGGGTCTAAACAGACTGTTGCTGCGAGTGCTAGTGCTGGTATCTCAACGGGTAAGGCCATCGCAATGGCCATCGTTTTCGGTTAGGAGTAAAAGATGGCAAACCCAAATATTGTTAATGTAAGTACAATTAACGGTGAAACGGCAACAGCTACATTAGTTACAAGTGCTGCAAGTATCGTAAGTAATGCGGCTTCGTCTGGAAAGGTATTTAAGATTAATACGGTCATTTGTTCAAATATTGACGGCACATCTGCCGTGGATGTTTCAATAGCTATTAACTCTGCTGCTGCTGGCGCAGGAACTGACAAGTTTTTTGCCAAGACTGTTGTGGTTCCAGCAGATAGCTCACTTGTCATTATTGATAAAAATTCTGCGTTTTATTTGCTAGAAGATAAATCTATCACGGCTTTAGCATCGGCAGCATCCGATTGCGATATTACTATTAGTTACGAGGAAATCAGTTAAATGGCTCGAATTATCGGAGGGGTTGACCCAGCCACCGATCACAATTTTTCGTCGGTTTGGAATTTGAACAGCGATATTGTTTCACAATCGTTCAACGATGATACGTGGCCTGAGGTGGTTGACAACAGCGTGACTATAAAAGCCTGGGGTGCTGGCGGCGCAGGCGGATACTGGAATGGGGGCACGGCCGGAAACGGCGGTGCCGGAGGGTTTGCAAAGGGCACGATTGAGCTCACGCCAGGTACGTCGATTTACATTGTTGTTGGTGCTGGCGGTACCGTAGAGGGCAACACTTTAACTCCTTCAGTCGGAGGAAACGGTGGATACGGGTCCGGCACCAGTAGCCATAAAGGCGGGTCTGGCGGCGGTTTTGCTGGCGTATTCCTTGGCAGTACAGCTAGTGATGTGACTCAAACAAACGCTTTATTAATCGCGGGCGGCGGCGGTGGCGGCGGATCATATGACCGAGACGGCGAAGATGAATCGGGCGGCGGCGGTGGCGGCTCGTCTGGCGCTGCTGGCTTAAATTCTCCGAACGCTGGTGGCGGTGGCACACAGAGCGCAGGCGGTACGGCGGGTTCCGGCGCGACCGCAGGCGGTGCGCTTCAAGGCGGAGCATCTCAAGGTAATTTTGGAATGTATGCTGGCGGCGGAGGAGGCGGCTATTGGGGCGGCGGCGGCGGCTCTGTCTCTGGCACCAATGGCGCGGAAGAAACTGGCGGCGGAGGCGGCGGCTCAGGCTTCGTCAAAGGTACGATGACTTCAACAGTAAATTTAGCTGGCAATAACGGAACTGCTGGTAGTGCAACTGGTTATCAAGCAACTGTCAATGCGAGTGCAGATGACCTGGGTAGCCTCGACAATGGCAAAGGCGGTGGTTTTAACAGCCCTGGTTATAAGGGTTATGTCAGTATCACGGATGGCGTCGGAACTCGTACTTTTGATACTAGCCAAGCGATAACAATTCGCGATGCTAATGTGACCACAGTTACAGCGGAGGTTTTTGGTGCGGGTGGCGGCGAAGGTAGCGGCACATCCGGAGATGGCGGCGACGGTGGAATTGTTAAAGCGTCTAAGTCTTTAGCATATGGAACCGTTTTGAAAATCGTCGTCGGGAACGGCGGCACGGGTTATGCGCCGTCTTTAACAGGAGCACTAGAAGGCAACACCAGCGACCCGATGCGTGGTGGGTATATATATTCGGATGAAACCAATCAAACGGGAGGCCAGGGTGGCTCAGGCAGCGGCGTCTTTGTTACAAGTGTTAGTCATGGCAACTCGCAAGTCGTCGCCGGAGGCGGCGGTGGTGGCGCTGGCAACAATAATGCGGCCGGAGGCGATTCACATACGGGTAATGGCGCAACAGACAGCCTAAACGGCTCAGATGGTGGCGGCAATGCGGTCTACAAGGGTATTGGTGCCGACGGTGCCTCTGGTGGTGCAGCTTCGGGCATCGGTGGCGGCGCAGGCGCGGCATTTATCGGCGGTTACTCAGGCACAGTTGCATCGACTAACGGCGGCGATTATTCGTCGGGTGGGTCAGGAGGGGGCGGTTATTACGGCGGCGGCGGAGCAAACCACGGTGGCTCGGCAGGTGAGCAAGCCGGTGGCGGCGCTGGCTCAGGCTATGTGGAAAGCTCCTGGACTCGGCTTGCGGCAACCGGCATGACCCCAAAGGCGGGCGCGACAAATGACGGTACAGATGGCACAGACGGCGAGGTCAAAATCACTGATGGAGCCGGTACGACAACTTACAGCACACCTGGAACATTTGATCACACGGTCAGCTAGATAGAAAGGATTTACTAAATGGTTATGTATAGCTTAAATGGAGGTTATCCAGTTACAGCGATGCCGTATCGGGTTCGCAGGACAAATGGTTTAACTTATACTGCGGAGGCGGTGTTAGAAAACCTAGACGATCCTACGCATCCATATACCGAAGTCGCTGACCGCCCGTCCTACGATGCTGAGACGCAAACCTTGGAATGGAATGGTACGGATTGGATTGTGAATGATATACCTGCTCCTACAGTCGTTGAATCTACAGAAGCAACAACTGAGACAGAAGATAGCTAATCCGCTACGGTTAATAGGAATATTTAATGGATATCTCACCTGTAATCTTTTGGAATATTGTACTAACTTTAATTATCGCTCCAGCATTTTGGGGGTTTCGTAGCTTAGTGGCTGAGATGAAACGTATTGATATATTATTAAACAAAACTCGTGAAGAGTATGCTACCCGTACAGAAGTTAGAGATGATATGCGACAGGTTATGGATGCGCTTCATCGTGTAGAAGATAAATTAGATAAAGCATTAGAGAGGACAACTTAATGTATCAAGACATTGGTGATATGATTGCTGATCAAGAAAGAGTAGCAATGCAACAAGGTGGTATGGTTCAGATGCCTGGATCTATGACTGCTGCACAAGCTAACCCAGCTAACCCTGGTATGAGTGGTATCATGGCTCCGGTTACGATTGATCCTGTTGTACCACAAGCACAAGTCCAAAACAATCCAGAACAACCACAACAAATAATGCAGATGCCTCAGATGCAACAGTCGGGTCAAATGGAACTAGACTTAGGCGAAGCTCCTGTTGGTATGATGTCACCTCAACAACAACCTGCTGTAAACGTAGCAGAGTTGCAAGCTGGTGGTATGGTAATAGACAGTCCAGAAGAAGACTTCCAAAGAATGGGTGATCCTATGCAAGTCCAGCCGATGAGAAACTCTCTGGCTGTTATGAACCCGTTGATGAATCCAGACTTGCGGACGGCTTAATTTAGGATAGTAGAATGGCTTTTTCAAATGATTACTTAAAATCTATCACCGGATATACAGGTGAAATGGGTGGAGGTAGACATGGCGTTCATGTAACAGCTTTAGGCGAGAAAGTCAAGCAGGGTGATCAGGATGCCTTTAACAGATTAACTCAGATGAATCAGTACCTTGATTCAGTAGGTTATGAAAGTGCTAAGTTTAATATTCCTCAACTAGGAACCGTTGAAGAGTTTGATAAAGCTAAACTAGCTCAGATTAGTGGCTATGATCAATCTCCCATGTATAGAGGCTTTGGTGGTACAGTTGACACTGCAATGGGTCAAGGCCGTCATGGTAACTATGTGTTTGATTTATTATCTGCTTCTCGTGGGGGAGATACACAAGCTACTAATAAACTGAATGCAATGAACGACTATTTAAAAAGAACTGGTCAGGGCAACGCTGTCTTAGATATCTCAGGCGCTTCTTTCTCTGATAAACCTGTCAATAGAGAGTTAAGACAAGCAACAGGTTACACTGGCTTTTTTGGTCCTGATGCAAAAGAAGGTGAAAAGTTTGGTGACTATGTAAGAAACCTTCGTAACACTGGAGACTTTGATGCCTTAGCTAAAGTCAATGAAGTTCTACAGAAGTATGGTTATGGTGGGTTTGAAGTTGAAGTTGGAGAAGACTTAGGTAAGAGAGCAAGAGATTTAGGATACGCAGGTGATCCAAACGACATTGATGCTATCGGTCGGTTCATGTCTAATCAAGGATCTAAGATTTCTTACATTGACGAGTATGGTCAACTTACTCCTACAGGTCGGCAAAATCTTCTTCAAGATAATCCTGAGTTACCTCCAAACACAGAACTTTCGTTATTTCAATATAAAGCTAATCAAGACGAGTTTCTTGAAGCCGATAACTACGAACAAACTCCTACAAAGTATAATGTAGAAGCAACTCAGGCTGTCGTTAATAAATCTGTTTTACCTGGAAAGGATGCCGCCGCAACTTTCATAGCTCAGACTGCTACTGAAGAAGTTGCTAAGGCCCAGGTTCAAGCCGCTAGACAGCAAGGTTTAACAGATTATGTAGATGCACAACAAGCAAATGTTGATGTTAACTCTACAATTCAAGGACAACTTGCTAACATTATGCAGCAGTTTGAGGGTGGTCAGATTCCTGCTTTTGCTGCTGGGGCTATTAGGGTTGCCGAACAACGTCTAGCTGCTAGAGGTATGGGAGCATCGAGCATGGCTGGTGCTGCTATTATGCAAGCGGCTATGGAAGCTGCTACACCTATTGCGGCGGCAGACGCAGAAACATATCGTCGTATGTCAGAGTTAAACTTAAATAATCGACAGCAAGCAGAAGTATTAAATGCTCAGATGACATTACAGCTTGACTTACAAAATTTAGATAACGAACAACAAGCGCGTGTTGCCAACAATCGAAATCAAGTTCAAGCACTCTTTACAGATCAAGCTGCTGTTAACTCTGCCCGACAATTTAACGCACAAACTACGCAGCAAAACGACCAGTTCTTTTCTGAATTATTTAATCAAACGGCTAGATTTAATGTTACTCAAGAAAATGCTATGGCGCAGTTTAACGCTGGTCAGACCAATGCTCGTGGTCAATTTAACTCCGAGTTAGCTAATCAAAGAGAGCAATTTCAAACTAAGAATAGTATCTTAATTGATCAAGCAAATGCTGTGTACAGAAGACAAATTAATACAGCAAACACTGCAATTCAAAATGCAGAAGCAGAGATTAATACGAGAAACTTGTATAATCTTAGCACCACAGCTATGGCAAATATCTTACAACAGCATAGAGATGAGTTACAGTTTGCTAGAACCAGCGCACTTAATGAAGATGAATTTAACTATAACATAGCCCACGCTTCATTTGCTTTCGATAAAAACTTAGAGTTGGCTGCCAACGTTGCAGCAGGTAGTTTATTTACAGATATGGCAACCGCTGTTTTACCTGCAATTTTTGATGATTAATTAGATTAAGGAGATATAGAATGAGTTTATTTGGTAGTATTGCTACAGCAGTCGTTGGTAAAGGTGTCTCTAAATTGCTAAGTGGTAAGAAAAAACAAGCTGCGAGCTTACCTAAAATGACCGCAACTAAGTTTCGATATTCAAAAGATTTAAGATCTACTCCTACTCAATCCGCTGGAGCTAGTACATCTAGCCAGATTGATAGATTGATTAGTAGACATGAAGCTATTATGTCTAGTTTTAACGTAGGAGAAGGCGCTGTTTCTGGTAAGTACGGCTCCCTCAAAATTTAAGGATATAGTCATGGAAGAGAATTACAATCAAGATTTTAATGGACCGATCCCTGGAGCTTCCTTGACTCATGAGTTGGGATCTCAGCCTGATGAAAAGCCTCCTATGTTTTCTGATCCAGCAGATGCTTATGAGGATATTGCAACTCGTTTGGTTCAAGAAGAATCTGTGAAAAGAATTAGTGTTGCCGCAGAACTAGGTGTACCAATGGAGATCATTGCTAGATCTATTGTTTTTGCTGGTTGGGCAAAAGGCAGATACACTATTGATACCATGTATCTTATCTTTGGTCCTGTCTTTGAGGTTATCATGAGTATGCTAGATGCTGCTAATGTTGAGTATGTAGATCTTGCAGAAAGAGCCGAAGATGAAAGCCTTAATAAAATGATGGACATGCTTGAGAAGCGTAAAGATTTTATTGGTGAGACTGTTTCAGGAACATCTAAAGGTGATGACGATGAGCCTGTTGAAGAGGATACTGAAGAAGAACTAGAGGAAGAAGAGAGCGAAGTTCCTACTGGTGGTTTAATGGGGAGGCCCGAATAATGGCTTTTTTTAGTCCTGGTTTTATGCTCGGCGCAGCCCAACGCGCTACAGAAATTATTGATGATACTAGAGAGCGCAATGAAGACCTTGCCGAAGAGATTAAAGATCTCACTAAAGAACATGGTAAGATTGCTTCTAAAGCTATTTCTGTACGCGCTGCGGAAGACTCTGAATTTATCTCTATAGCTAAACAGACTCTTCTATCAAGTAATGAAGGTAAAGCAATCCTAAAGAATGTTGAAAACAGCCAGCAAACTTTAGTGGCAATTGGTAGAGAAGCATCAAAAAGAATTAAAGGAAACCTTACTCCAAAGCTATTTAATAAATCTTTGCTGTCTAAATCTACGACTCCTGATGGTAAGTTCCAAAATCCATATACTTTATCTAATGCTGACCTTACCAAAAATCCTAGTGAGGAAGCAAAACAAACTGAGAAGCTAGGCTTTGGTCAAAAAGTATTGCAGAATTTAGTAGGTAAGAAGCCTACGATTGAAGAAGCAACTGCTGGTATGACGCCTGAGATGAGAGAAGCTACTTTACAATCTATTCGCACTGGGCAACCTCTTGCTACTAGAGATCCTGTTGAGTTTGGAGCAGGTCAGATTGAGACTCCTGTGCTTTCTGAGGCAGAGGAAGAAAGAATGAGATTGGCAGATCAGAAATATGAAGAAAGATACACACGACGATTAGCAGATCAAGACAAGCGGACAGAAGAAAACAGAAAACTTGCAGCCGAACTTCGTGGTGAAAAAAGAGAGCTTTTCTTAAACACCACCATACCTAGATTAGATTATCAGGATCGTCTTACAACCTCTCGAATGGCTGAAACCATTGAAATACAGCAAAAGAGACAAGGGTTGAATCCGCAGCAACAGAAAGAAAGAGGGCTAGACGATGAGTCTATGACAAATAGACTTAATGAGTTAGCATCTTTATCAGGTCAATTAAGAGACGCCAACTACTACAAGAATCGTAATGTTACTATTGACGGCGAAGCAATCTTTGATGCACCGCTCAGAATCCTTGATGAAACAGGTGAAACGAGATTATCCAGAAGTGATCTTACATACTTAACAGAGAATGGTATAGATACATTTATTAGATGGATAAAGGGTGGCAGAAAAGAAGAGGGCGTTGGTGGGTCTATTGATCTTTCCGCTGCATCTTCTGATGATCAATCTCAGAAACAAACATCTGAAAATTCAGGTGCTCAGTCTACAGATGAAATTCGTCGGGGATCAGTTACTCAGGGTATAAATACTTTTAAGGACACTGGAGATGCCGGGGCTTTAGCGGCGGCTAAACGTGCTGCTGACATTGAAGCCGCAAAAACAAAACAGGAACAGGATAAAGAATTAAGAAGTACGTTCCCACTTTTTAAACGTAGTATTGAATTAGCTGCTAAAAATGGTCTTAATCCAGAAAACAATCCAGATTTAAAGGAGGCCATACAAATAGCCAAAGGGGCCGGAGTACCTCAAAATATTATTTTGGAAGCATTGGAGAGAGCAGCAGCTACTGCTTCGGCGGAGCCAACACCACAAACAGCGGCAGGTTCATTATCCCGCTTTCAAGCTCAACAAGATCTCCGTAGAAAGGCTAGAGAAGCAGGGGTGAAATTACCATCACAAGCAAAAAAGCCTAAGCCCCTAGCTCAGGATGAAAAAAAGCCTAAAGTTAAACCAGGCTCTATTCTATATGGAAACAAGTCATAGTAAGGAAATAAGGTATGAGTGAAGGCTATAGCACATCCGACTTGGCCACCGATCCACTAATTGTTGAAACAGCTAAACGCTACAGCGCAGAGCGTAATAGAGCTTTTGAAACAGACGAGGATGCGGTTGATAACTTTGTCGAAGATTACAGATTCGCACATGTTAATGTAGCGAGCGGGGCTTTGCTTGCAAATTATCTTAACGATCTTCAGGATAAAACTCCACAAGATAGGGAGTATGCGGGTAATCTAGCTGCTTTGTATAAATTAGTAGACGATGATGTTGATGATTTGTTTGGTGATAGTGCTACTGGTAAGGAAAAGTTTAACGCTTTCATGGACTATGCTGTAGGCTCATTTACAGATCCAGGTACTTTAGTAGCCACTGCTATCTCTGTTGCTAGTGCTGGTATGTTTGGCCCAGCCGCTGTGGCAGGAAAAGCTGCAAGTCAAGCTGCTACTAGATCAGGCATTAGGTATGCTTTGCAGAATGTTATGCAAAATAAATTAAAGCGTATTGGTGCTGTAGCTGCTGGCTCCGCTGCTCTTGAAGCTCCCGTGTCTGCTGCTAGTGAAGCACAGCTACAAGAGATTGAGCAGCAACTAGGTATTAGAGATATTCCAGATACTCCGTTAAACTTAGACTGGGACGATATTGGAAGATCTGCCGCTATTGGTGCAGCTACTGCTGGTGTAACTGGTGGTTTGTTGACTAAATTCAGAGATCCTTACAAGAAAGCCAAACTTCTCACGGAGAAAGCACAAAAAGCTCTTGAAAGCACCCAACAAGGTAGATCTGCACAAGATGAAAGCTTGGCTGTTACTAAGAAAAAACTTGAAGAGTCTCTTGAGGAAGCCTCTACTTTAAGACCAGACACAGCCGCAGTTAGAAACTTAGGTGATGAATTAAAGGCTGCATCTATAGGTAAAACTCCTGAAATTAATGTCAGTGTTAGTCCACTAGAGGGTTTGTACGTTAACATTAAAAGCCCCGGCGATGTTGAAGATTACACAGACGACTACGATTCTGTCGGCTTTGTACGTCGAATCGAAGGTGATGAGGCTATTGTAGATTTCAAAGCCAAAGATCCTGCAAAGCCTGATACTGAGTCTAAACGAGTTCTGAAGATCAAGCTGGACAACTTGAAATCTCTTTCTCAAAGATCCGCTGACGAAGCTATTGCTAGATACAGAGATGAGTCTGGCCCATTCTTTGATAAAGATTTAGTTGGTGAGGGTCGAATACGTTTAGAAGAAGAAGCTAGAAAATTAGATATTGATACCGACCAGTTGCGAGCAATCCTTTTAGATAGAGACACCATGAAAAATGTTTATGGTGCGCTGGGTCAACTTATCAGAGAAAACCCAAAGCTACAAAATAAAATTGATAAACGAGATAGATTGACAGAGATAGCCGCAGTAATTATCACTGAATTAGATGAGGCTACCTTACCTGCAACTCTACGTCAAACCCTTGCTAATAACGGACTAAACTTTGAAGAATTTAGCCTTATCATGCGAGCAGATGCTTCTCTTTCAGGTGCAAAACTTGCTGACATTAATAAGATCCCTAAAGATGTTTACAATAAACTTACACAAGAAAGGACTGCTTTAGGTCTTCCCCTAGATGAAATTAAAAGGGGCCAGACTGATGCTGAAAAAGCAATCTTTGCCCGACTAAGAGATGAACGTAAAAGAGAACTGAAAGCTGCTGAGAAGCTAGGTATGGGTGTAGATCTGTGGAGATCTTTACTGGTTATTCAACCAGCTACTACTATGCGTAACATCATTGGTTCTGCTTTACTTACACCAGAGTATGCAGCACAGGCTGCATTTGATAATGCATTTAGAAGGGTAGAGGCTAGACTCTTAGGAATAAAAGAAGCCGATATGCCAGGAGATGTTTCTCGTCAAGAAATCTCAGGCATCTACAAAAAACTTTATGCTCCCTCTGATGCTGTTGCTGTAGCTCAGTTTTTAGGAGAATTATTTCCTAGAATCAGGAAAGAAATTTTTGACGTTTTTGATGATAGACTTGGTAAGTTGCCTGAAGAAAAAGGTTTCTTTAGGTTCATGTTTAATGTGTCTAATATAGCTAACGTAGCTAACAGACAGCAAGATAGATATTTTAAATCTGCTGCATTTGGTGTAGAACTAGACTCACAGATTGTCAGAAAAAGAAACTTAGGTGAATTTAAAAAAGCAGAGGATACGATCAACGCCAATCGGGCCTCAGATGATATGGTCAAGCTAGATAGTATCGAAAGCTTGATTGAAAATAACGCGCTAGAACTTCTTGATGATGAGATGGTATCTAAATCTTTGAAGAGAGCTTATGAAATAACTTATCAAAATAGACAAGCCGGAGACAAACTTGTTTATGGCGGTGATGCATTTAACAGTTTTCAATCAGCACTGAACAACAGCGGCTTAATCAAGGTTGTTTTTCCCTTCCCTAACTTCTGGGCAAACTCCCTCGTGTATTTGTTTAACAGACCTTTTGGTGGGTCATTAAAATTAGCTGCTGGTATTAATAGAACTTTTATCAACAGCCGCTCTAATGAAGCTGCAAGATTAAGAAGCAGATCTCCTCAGTTAATTAAAGAACTCAACGAAGTTATAAAAAGAGAAAAAGAATTAGTAGATCAAGCAAAAGGCAAATCACCTGAAGTGCTGGACGAACTACGAGAGGTCAGAGACAGACGAACCTTGTTAGAGGCAGAGGGTGTAGAGGCAGAGAAGTTTTTCTCCAAGCAAGAAAAAGGATTGCGTAATCTTAAAGAAGGTATTACAGAATCTTTTGTTGGAGGGGCATTGTTTCTTACCGCCCAGCAAATTAGAAACAGTGAGTTTGCTGGCCCTAGTGCGGAACAGGTTATCGACTCAGAGGGTAAAAAAACCAACCTGTCCCCAGCTTTCCCTTTATATCCTTTCTTATTTGCTGCTGAGTTAGTTAGAAAACACTCAAAAGGTATCCCGTATGATCCCCTCGAGACAGCTAAAGAAGTTGTAGAGGTATTAGGTGGGCCTAGTGTAAGAGGTTCTGCCTTTGAAAAAGGGTTTCGTGTAATTAGTGAGTATGTTGATCAGTTTAGAGATAAATTAGATGGTCAAGATGTTGACGTTTCCAAAGAGGCTGGTAAGCTTTTAGGTGGTGTTATTGGATATTTCTTAGGGGTACTCGGAACTCCGTTAAGAGTTATCGAGGATGTCACTAGAACTTTTGAAACTGGTGAAGCAAAAGAGTTTATGGATCGTGCTCAACAAGAAAATTTATTGGGTGAAGAGTTTTCGTATAGTAATCCTACTCTTAGTGGCCTATACGATGAAATTACTAAATCAATTTTACAAGGAACTATGTTTGAAAGCGGTGCTATTTTTGGCGTAAAGGCTTTAGGTGATGCTCCAAAGGCTTTTACTGGTACAAAAGGAGAGCCTTTAAGATCACCAGAATTACCTGGGCAAAAACAAGTTCTGGGCCTTGCACAAGACATTGACCGTGGTGTTATGAATGATGAAATGGTAAGAGTTGGCCTAGTTCCAAGGAGGCTAACCAACTTTTACAGTAATGTACCACAATACAATAACGTCGCTAATCAGGTTATGGGTAGACTAACTGACAGAATTGCTGTTAAAATACTTGAAAACCCTACTTATAAAAATGAAACTGATCCTAAAAAGAAGGCTAGGATTCTTGAAGCTTTATACAGAGCGAGAGAGGTTGATGAGCTTACAAGAGAAGTTGTTGACCCAGAGATTTTAAGACTACCAAAAGAAATTGCTGAGATCTTAGGTGTGTCTAGGCAAAGACCTAAAAACCTACGGGCTATTGTAACTGAATTAATTAAAGTTAATAAACCTATTTTACATGAACTCAGAAGTCTTAAAGCATCAGGCCGAAGAGAACTTGGAGAGGCTCTGGATATTTTACGTCAAACAGATGAGTATGCTGGTAAGGATCTTAGTCTGCGATATACTGGAGAAACGCAAGAGTTAAAAAAACTTATGAAAGATATTAAAGAAGTTATAAGTAGAGGGCGAAAAGAACCTACAAAGGTAACTCTACCTCTAGTAAAAAAGGGCTTAATGCAAGGGGATATGTTTGATCCTAGAGCATTATCAAATTAATGAGTAAACTACCTATGTTAAAAACAATAAAAGATCTTATCATCGTCATCTTAGTTGTCGGTGTGCTAATCTTGCTTGGCGTAATCGTAGCAGGAGACTACTATATCGCTCTAAAAGAACATAGACCACCAGACGAATCTGTAATCGTCTTACTAAAAATGGCTCTTACTGGTATCATAGGC
>Ga0208547_1000211_pt1 | contig 31911 bp, 34 predicted proteins | sample DEB08_DNA_5_FD_185501 | JGI IMG/M metagenome (GOLD analysis project Ga0208547, IMG submission 185501) | Aqueous microbial communities from the Delaware River and Bay under freshwater to marine salinity gradient to study organic matter... | ecosystem: Environmental > Aquatic > Marine > Coastal ...
CGGAGCTGACGAAGAAATCACCGAGGATGAAATCACCGACGAGGAGATCATCGATGACGAACCCGGCGACGACGAACCCGGCATCGATGAGCGCCCCGCCGATGACGAGGTCGTCACCGACATCGACGATGACACCACTGATGACGAGGCCATCGACGACGAACCCGGCAACGATGAGATCACGGACGACGAGATCACCGAAGAGGACCCGGGTGCCGACGAGCGGCCTGCAGACGACGAGGTCGAGGACGAGGTCACGGATGAAATCGTTGACGAGCTCGAGGATGACATCGTTGAGGATCAACCCGCCATCGACATCGTTGCGGAGGAGTTGCCGTCAACCGACACCCCCGTCACCGAAGACGCTCCCGTCACCGATACTCCGGCAGCCGACACTCCCGTGATCGATGACACGCCAGTCGAGGAGGCCCCCGCGGCTCGCACCCCGGCCCCCATCGTCCCGGCCGAAGTCACCGCCGACGCACCGGCTCCCGAAATGCCGATGCTGCAGCCAGCGACCACCGTGGCCCCAGCCATTACTCCGGCCGACACCACCATCGAGGCCACTGCCCCGGTCGCCGCTCAGGCTGAGGCACCCATCAGCAGCAACACCAGCAACGACAACAACACCGGTTCACTGCCCACCACGGGTGCCTCATTGCTGCTGACCCCGGCGCTCATCCTGATCGGTGCGGGAGCAGCCGTTCGCCGCGCCGCAGCACGCCGCCGCTGAAGATCCCCGCCCGGTTGATATCCGTTGTGGTGTCAGCCGGGCAGGTCGGCGCCGACGAGGTCTACCGACATCGCCCACAGACGCTCGGCCGAGTCGGTATCCAACGCGTAGGGCCGCACGCCGTGCTCCGAACTGGTCTCGTCCACCTCGGCAATGCCGCAATCCTCAAGGTAGCAACCACCGCGACCGGCAAGTTCAGCGGCTGTGGCGGCGTACACCGAGGTTGCAGCGCCGGCCTCGTAGGTCTTGGTCCGCAACACGCCACCGGGTGCAGCAGCAGTTGCGGCGGCAATGTCGTCTTCGGTGAGGTGGCGGCCAAGTTCGGTGATGATCACCCCGGGATGCACAGCGAACGCTTCAACGCCTTGCCCAGCGAGCCGGCGTTGCAATTCCACGGCGAACAAGATGTTGGCCGTCTTCGACTGGCCGTATGCGGTCCACTTCTCGTAGGAGCCATCGGAGAACCACGGGTCGTCAAAACGCATCGGTGAACGATGATGTGCGCGTGAACTCAACGCGACGATGCGCGACGAGTCGGCAGCCAGCAGTGCTGGTGCGATCAGCACAGTCATCAGGAAATGACCGAGATGATTGGTGCCGAACTGCAGCTCGAACCCGTCCTGCGTGGTGCCCTGAGGGCACGCCATGATGCCGGCATTGTTGATCAACATGTCCATCTGGCTGTGACGTGCCAGGTACTCATCGGCAAAGCGGCGCACATCGGCCAACGAGGCCAACTCCAGCGACATCATCTCCACATCGTCATTACCGGTGGACGCACGCACCTGGTCGACCACGGCCCGGCCCTTGTCGAGGTCGCGCGCAGTGAAGGTAACGGCGCAGCCTTTGGCAGCGAGGGCACGTACCGTCTCGGTACCGAGCCCACTGGATGCACCGGTGACAAGTGCTCGTCGACCACTCAGATCAATGCCGTCAAGTACTTCGTCGGTGGTGGTGTCGTGTCCAAAGGTCATGGAGCGGCACCGTACATGTGTAGGCATCTCCGCGCCCGACCGAAGCGGATGCGATAGCGGACAGGTGCGCTATCAGGCAGGCGCGATCGCGGCGTGGCGGCGTTCCATTAGACGCTCGGCAACTCGTGCACTGCGATCCAGTCGTGACATCACCGCGTCGCGTGCCCGGCTTCCCACATCGCCGAGGCCCGACATCTTGTCGACAGCCCATTGGTGCAAGAGCACCGGCACCAGAATCTGTTGGTGGTGAATCGCCAGGTCGTAGATACCGGCAGTGGCAATGCGACGAGCGTGGGCCGCGAAGTCGCGGATGCCCACACCGGGCATCTCGAAACTGGTGACCTGACGCAACACCGCAGCCATCATCTGATCGGGCACGACCGCGAAGGCCGCGGTTGCGAGATCACGGTAGAAGAGGTGATGCAGGTTCTCATCGGCCGCCACGCGACTCATCACGTCATGGCCGGCAGGGTCGCCGATCATCGCGCCGGTGGTGCGGTGCGCGATACGCGTCGCCAGTTCCTGCAGCGACAGATACACCAAGGCATCACACACCGATTCAGGTTCGGGCACCTGACCGGAACTGACCTGAGCCATGCGATCACGTTCGAGCGCCACCGGGTCGACGGCACGGGTGGTCATGAGGTAGCCGTAGATCGCCATGGAGTGCCGACCTTCTTCGGCGGTCCAACGGCGCACCCACTCACCCCATGCGCCGTCACGGCCAAGGGTGCCTTCAACGGTGCGGAAGTAGTACGGCAGGTTGTCCTCGGTGAGCAGGTTCACGATGAGCGATGACCGCACGGCGTCATCGATCTGCGCGCCACCGAGGTCGGTATCGGCCTCGCTCCACGACCCGTCACGGTGTGCCCGACCACGTTCGTACGGAACGTACTCATGGGGAAACCATTCACGCGAGCGTTCGATATGCCGCTCAAGTAGTCGTTCGACATCGCCGTCGAGCTCACGCAACAGATCCGTATCGGTCCCCATATGCGCACCCTAGGCGAACGGGGTACCCGATTGACAGCGACAGCAGTCACGCCCGTTTCCGCTCACCCGCTGTTACGGTGCGGGTGCCGTCCGGGTCTTCCGTGCGGTGGGTTCGCCGAGCGGGATGTGGTTCCTCCGGTCATCGTGAGCCACCCCCAGCCCGCATCGCACGCTGTGCTCATGCGCCAACTGAACCCACACGCCACCGTGTTCGGTGTGCAGAGACGGAGACCCTTCCATGACCATGACCCCAGAGGCTGTCGCCTCCACAACCTTCGCCGACCTCGGAGTGCCCGAGTTCGTATGCAATGCGCTCGCGCGACGCGGTATCGAACGACCGTTCGAAATTCAGGCCGCCACCATTGCCGACACCTTGGCCGGCCGCGATGTGTGCGGTGCCGCACCCACTGGTTCGGGCAAGACCCTCGCATTTGGTGTGCCGTTGGTGGCGCTCACCGAGCGTGGCCGTGCGCATCATCCACGAGCTCTCGTGCTCTCCCCCACCCGCGAACTGGCCGACCAGATCGCCGACGAGATGTCCACCCTCTCGGGTCGCACAACCGTCGAGCCGGTCTATGGCGGCGTTGGCTACGGCAAGCAGATTGCCGCATTGAAACGCGGCGTCGACATTTTGGTGGCATGCCCCGGTCGCCTCGAAGATCTGATGGAACAGGGCATCGTCCGCCTCAACGAGGTGGAACGCGTTGTCATCGACGAAGCCGACCGTATGGCCGACATGGGCTTCATGCCCGCCGTACGGCGCATTCTCGACGCCACAACATCGCGCCAGCAGACCGTGTTGTTCTCGGCCACCCTGGACGGCGACGTTGGACGTCTTGTTGCCGAGTACCAGAACGACCCGGTGCGCCACGAGGTATCGGTTGACGATGCCGACACCGTGCCCGCCGAGCACCTGTTCTGGACCCTTGGCCGCGACGAACGCCTCGGCGTGTTGTCAGAGGTTCTGCGCAGCACCTGGCCGGCCATCGTGTTCTGTCGCACCCGTCACGGCGCAGATCGACTCGCCAAACAGTTGGCTCGTGACGGCATCATCGCCGTGCCAATTCATGGAGGGCGCAGCCAGCAGCAACGCACCCGTGCCCTTGCCGATTTCACCAACGGCCACGCACACGCGCTCATCGCCACCGATGTGGCCGCACGCGGAATCCATGTCGACGGCGTGGCCTGCGTGGTGCACTTCGATGTGCCCGAAGACCACAAGGCCTACATCCACCGGTCCGGTCGCACCGCGCGAGCGGGCCGCGGCGGTGTGGTGCTGTCGTTCATCGAGCCGAACGGCAAGCGGTCCGCACGACGCATGCAACGCGAGGTCGGTATCGAGGCCGAAGTGACCGCGGCAGATCCGTCGGCGCTGTCGGCGTATCAGAACTACAGCCCTGCACCCACTCCGGCGCCAGCGCATTCCCCTGCCCCGAAGGGCAAGGGAGCGCCGCGCAATAAGGGCGGTAAGGGCCCGCGGAATGCCAAGGGCGGTCCGCGTCGTTCCTCGCCGGGCGCCGCACGTCAGGGGGCGCAACGACAGGGTGACTCCCGTCAAGGTGGCCCCCGCCGTAATGGACCCAAGGCCCAGGGCCGCACCCACCGCGGTGCGCGCCCAACTCAGCACACCTGATGCACGTGATGTCATGAGGTTTGCCAATGTCGCCGGCCGCGCATCGGTGGTCATCGACGACACAGTCGTCGATCTGGCTGAGGCCACCGATGGGCGCATTGGCCCCGACCCGATGGACATCTATCGCTCATGGGACGATGCGCTCCAGATCAGTCGTGGTCTTGGCCCGTCATCAACGCCGCTTGACCTTGACCAGCTCGGCTGTCCAGTGCCGATGCCGCGACAGGTCTTCGCCATTGGTTTGAACTATCGCCGTCACGCCGAAGAGGCCGGCATGGCCGTGCCGACTAAACCGGCGACATTCACCAAGTTTCCATCATCGCTTGCGGGACCCTTCGACGACGTCACCGTCATCGGCGACGCCACCGACTGGGAGGTGGAACTGGTGGTGGTGATTGGACGCATCGCCGACCGGGTGGCTCACGACGACGCCTGGTCGCATGTGGCTGGTCTTACCGTTGGCCAAGACATCAGCGACCGCTACCTGCAGATGGCTGCGGGAGCGCAGTTTTCGCTCGGTAAATCACACCGCGGCTTCGGGCCCATGGGTCCGTGGGTGGTGAGTATCGATGAGTTCGATGACCCATCCGACCTATCACTGGGCTGCTCGATCGACGGCGAGGTGGTGCAAGACGCCCGTACCAGAGACCTCATCTTCGATGTCCCGACCCTGATTGAGGAGTTGTCGTCGGTGCTCACTCTGTGGCCCGGCGATGTGATTTTCACCGGCACACCCAGCGGTGTGGGCATGGGCTACTCGCCACCACGAGCCCTTGCTCCGGGCAACGTGATCGAAACCTGGATCGACGGCATCGGCACGATGCGCAACCGCTGCGTGTGACCACACCTGCACCCGCGGCGCATATCGACCTCAAAAAGCAGCACCTCAGCGTCACTGGTGCGGTCACACGCGCTGGCGTGCCTCAGCTGTGCGCGACATGTTCCGAAGCATGCCTTCAAACACGATCCCGTGGAAGGGCCACACCGACCACCAATAGATTTTGCCGGCGATACCTCGTGGTGTGAACGTCGCGCGCTGGAAGATACGAGAACCGGCGCCGTCCGACTCAACACGGAATTCAAGCCACGCTCGTCCGGGAAGACGCATCTCGGCTCGCAAACGCAGGAGGTGTCCGGGTTCGAGTGCTTCCACCCGCCAGAAGTCGAGGGCTTCGCCAACATGCAAATAGTCGGGATCACGACGACCTCTCCGCAGGCCGACTCCGCCGATAAGACGATCAAGAAAACCACGCACCGCCCAAGCCAGCGGGAACGAGTACCAGCCTCGCTCACCGCCGATGCCCTCTACCACTTTCCATACATCCATGGGCGATGCATCGACGTGGCGGTCGCGTTCATCTATCTCAACATCGCCCCCGGCCCATACTGGATCACTCGGGAGCGGATCGGACGGGGCATTCGGCCACGACGCATCTGACCATCGGGTCTCGACCGATCCCTGCTGGATTTTCTCGAGCGCTAATCTCACCGCCTCGTCATATCCGATCGGTGTCAAACCAATCAGGGCCTGCAGGTCACGCTCGCGTGGCACCACCGAGTTACGAAGAGACTCCACAAGAGGCACCGCAATTGCACGAGGTACCGGCGTCACAATATTCACCCAGTGGCTTGACAGCCTGGGGGTCAGAACCGGGATCGGGATGATCAATCGTCGACCAAGTCCGGCAACACGCGCGTACCGATGCATCATGTCCCGATAGGTCATGACTTCTGGGCCTGCGATATCAAATTGCCGATTCAACCCATCCGGTAAATCAACGGCGGCAATCAGACAACGTAGAACGTCGCGCACTGCGATCGGGGCAACCTTGCTGTCGACCCATCGTGGCGTCACCATGGCTGGGAGTCGCTCCGTCAAGTAGCGAAGCATCTCAAACGAGGCGCTCCCCGATCCGATGATCACCCCCGCCTGGAGTACGACGGCCGGGACGGATGAGTCAAGGAAAATTTGCCCAACCTCTGCTCGCGACGCGAGATGTTTGGATACGTCTTCGGTGTCAGGCGGGATGATCCCGCCGAGGTACACGATCCGCTTCACACCCGCACGTCGCGCAGCACCAACGACGTTGACCGCGCCGCGACGGTCCGAGTCACTGAAGTCGCCGGCCGTGCCAATTGAGTGCACCAGATAGAACACCGTGTCAACACCGACACACGCCGATTCAACAGATCCGGCATCTAAGACATCGCCCCTGAGGATTTCAGCGTGTGTTGCCCACGGAACCCCGGAGAATTTGGTGGGATCACGCGCGAGGCAGACGACGTCGTAGCCAAGGTTGATGAGAGATGGCGCAAGGCGACCTCCGACGTACCCGCTCGCTCCTGCGATCAGGATTCGTCGCTGCATGAGCCAAGCGTACGACGCCCTCGACCCAGATGTGTTTCCGCGCAGATTGCCCAGTTGGCCACAGCAGGCGGGGACCCTACGCCGGCGCCCCCGGCACGACTCGAACGTGCGACCTGCGGTTTAGGAAACCGTTGCTCTATCCACTGAGCTACGGGGGCGGGGATGGCCCGAAACGTGGTCCGAAATTCGGACACAGCGCGTTGGGTTACCGACCGTTGAGGTTAGCGGGGAAGCTTGTTAGCTCGAAGAGCGATCATCGGCCGGCGAATACCTGACGGTCGGTGAGGTCCTCTGTCTCAGTGCGAATCGAACGACCCGCGTTGGTCAGCCCTCCTCCGCTGTCGACGATGCCGTGCTGGCCGAACCGAGAGACCGCAGCCTCAAGATGCCGACGCTCCCAACCTTGCCACTGCTCGAACAACTCCAGTTCGATACCGCGCTCGGCGGTAGGCAGCACCGCCGCCTCCAGACTGTCGATGCCGAACACGGCTAGGGCAGCCACGTGACCATCGCTGCGTTGCTCACGGACCGTCGTGCACCACTGCCACTCGTCCTGCACCCCGATGGTCGGGGTAGCGTGGTGCATGGCGTTACAAATCTGCGATCTTAAGCCGACCGACATCGGCGCCGCGGTTCGCCTGCTGGAGGAAATCCGTCAGCTCCCCGACAGCACCCCGATCGAGATCGATCAATTCATCACCGAGGTCAACGACGGAGCCGTCGTCGTCGTGGCTCTCGCCGAAGGCGCACTCGTAGGACTCGCGAGCGCACGTGTTGCCGGCGACCGAGCTTGGACCCAATTCCTCGCGATATCGCCCTCCTGGAGAAAACAAGGAATCGGCTCCGCCCTCACGAATGGGCTGGAGAGTCGCCTCCTCCACCTCGGCGTCCGTAGAGTCTCCGCGCTCCTCGAACCCGGTCGTCTCGGTGAACGAGCGCTCGTCAACCGCGGATACGTCCCGACGACGGGAATGGTGCTGTACGAGAAGTCGCTCTCATTTGAACCTAGCGAGGTCCGCATCATCGACAAGTGGGGTGGCCAAATCCTCGACACCGATCTCTGGTCACAACTCGCGGGGATGGAGCGAGAGAAGTCGCTGATCGACCAGCGGATCGTGGCACCACTCGCGAATCCAACGGTCGCCTCCGAGGTGGGGCTGCGACTCCCGGGGACCGTGCTGATGTTCGGCCCTCCCGGAACCGGCAAGACCACCTTCGCCCGAGGCCTCGCGAGCCGACTTGAGTGGCCCTTCGTGGAGCTGCTGCCATCGAAGCTGGCGAGCGGCGAGGGTCGCCTCGCCGGCGAGTTGCGTGAAGCTCTCATCGAACTCGGGCATCTCGAACACGTCGTCATCTTCATCGACGAGTTCGACGAGATCGCGCCGGCGCGGGAGAGCAGCCCCGCCTCCGCCGGGGTGGTCAACGAACTCCTGAAGTCGATTCCGGAACTTCGACGACGGCCCGGCAAGTTGTTGGTATGTGCCACCAATTTCGTGGAGACCATTGACCCAGCGGTACTGCGACCCGGGCGATTCGATCTCCTCATCGGTATCGGCCCACCAGACTTGGATGCCCTCAGAGCTCTGTGGGCTCAGTCCCTCGGCGCGATGAGGGTTCACTCCGACGTCGACATCGATGCCGTGGCCGACCGGTGCGTCGGATTCACACCCGGTGATGTCGACCTCGCCGCCCAACGCGCTGCCTCCCTCGCGTTCTCACGGGCAAGCGAAGGTGGAGACACCGTGGTCACTACAGCGGACATCGACGACGCGGTCGAGCGAACCAGCCCATCCGTCACCCGCAAGATGTACGACACCTTCCGTTCCGAAGTCGCTGCCTTCGAACGTATCTAGTGGCGCGCGGTTCGCTCAGGGCATTGTGCCTAACGTGCGATCGTGCAGATCCAGATCACCGGCGATGCCCAAGACCCCAACGAACTCGTCCACTTCTAGAACGCAGGCCCTCGGCTACCGAAAGGAGCACAACGACGGCTTCGTCCACCAGATAATCGCCGCTAGCAAGATCAGCGAGGACGATGTCGTGGAGGTGCGCGACCACCTCCAGTTCCACGACGGCGCCACGGGGCCGGTGGATGGCAACTTGGAGTGAAACTTGCCGTCTGATGCGCACGCCACTGGTCACGTTGAGCCTCAGCGAAGGGCGTTACTGAGTTGAGCTCAACCGAGGAGTGGTACTCGCCGTGCTCTATGGCTCGGCGATGGTCACTCCTGAAAACAGGCTCACGACTGCTGCGGCAAGGCAGGCCGACATCGCAACTCGACGCGACTGGTGCCGTTGGCGGAACATAGGCGCATGAAAAAACGCGTGGGTATCCCCGCGAGCCCGACAACCGGTCCCTCGATCACGTGCTGCCTGAGAGGAACGGCACCTCGCAGGCTTGGCCGGTGATTACCGGCTCATGCACCACCACATTGCCGTGACCACCAGCCGACCACGATGGGAACACCGCCGAGTACAACCCCTCCGCACCGGCCACGAACACCACGACATGTTCCGGCGATGGCACGGTGCGCACCATGTCGGCATCGTCGCCACGCGGCGTGAATGCGGGATTCAGCAAACGAATACGCCCACGCGGCACGTGACACAGGTCGAACACTCGCTGCTGAATCGTCTCGCGCGTCCACCCCGCACCCGACAGCACCCGAGCGTGCTCCGGGTTCAGCGCCACCGCAACCGCACCCGTTCGTAGATACAGGTTGTTCGAGCCGGCGTTCACCACCACTTCGGCGATGATGCGCAACAGCCGCTCCGGTGAATCTGGATCATCCGCATCGTTCACGAACATCACGGAATGCGGGCCTTCCGTGCCCAGCGCAGTCACCACGTCATCGCCGGCCGCATACCCCCAACACGACGACAGCGGCGGGAACGGCGACTCGCTCTCTGCCTCCGCGAGACACATGGAGAACTTCCCTGGATGACCGAGCAGAGCCATATCGGACACGCCAGGTGCCGCGCCGCCGATGTTCAACAGGCACAGACGTACTGCTCGCCCGATGCTCGCATTCGCCCGATGCCCCGGCCCCAACGCACCAAAACCCGATGCGATGCCAGTGATCGGTGCGAGCGCTCCGTTCACGATGATCAACGGCGCGATCGAGTGGGTGGTGGACTGCACCTCGCTGAGGTCGAACGCCGGTTGCAGTACCGCCTGCACCGCCGCCAGCACATATGGCATGTGATCGGGGTCGCAGCCCGCCATCACCGTGTTCGTCGCCACTTTGGCAACCGTGGCCACACCACCGAGCGGGCCCACCTCGCCCAACACCACGTCGGCATCGAGTCCCGATGCCAACACCATCCGATCCACTCGCTCCGGGGTGGGGATCACCACCGGCAGGCCGTCGGTGCATCCCATCTCGTGAAGCTGCCGCAGCGCATCTGCGTCGTCTGTAGCGCTGAGCACCTGCGGCACGCTCACACCAACGCTGGTGGGTTGTCGGCCACCGACTCGCCGCGCAGCACCTCGAGCAGACGCGGAACGATCTGGTCCGCCAATGCTGCCATCTCTTCTGCGCTCGATCCCGCCACGGGATGCGGCAACCGGATGCGCGGCACATCGGGCATGCCACCCGATAGCGCGATGAGGTCACCCTGTTGCCAAAACGGCTCGGTCACGAGTGCCACCACCGCCACCCCTCTCATCGCCAGTTGGATCCCGTCACGCACGGTGCCGGAGGTGCAACTGCCTCAATGCCCGTAGGCCGCGATCACCGCGGAGCAGGTATCGGAAATCTCGTTGAGATCTTCTGTGGTGGCCAGAGCACTGGCGTTGCCCTTGTTCCATAACTTCGTGGTGAGGTCAGCCGCGTGTCGTTCAACAGCGGCACCAATATGGCGGAGAAACTCAACCGAACCTGGGAAGCCGTTGGCAAACAAGCCGATCTGGCTGCCTGCTCTCAACGATGCGGCCACCTCATAGGAGTGCACCGGCCCGGATCGGTCGCCACGTGGATCGCAGAACTGCACACCACCACCCTAGGTGATGGACATCGGCATCAATTCGTCGGCCAATGCCGGCGCTCAGGAGTTGAGCATCACGATGAGCATCGCGGGTGCCCCAAGCATGGCAAGCGTGGAGATAGCGAAATACACGGGGAACGGTGCCTTGGTGAAGTTGGCTCCAAATGCTGTGGCCCGAAGTTCATCATCCATGTCCTTGCGCATTGTTGCGATGTCCATGATCGCGCCGAACGCGGCGAACCATAGGAAAAACCCGACCACGCCGACGGCGATCGACAGCGCCACTTCAGCGTTGTCGCTCAGACCCCCGTACGAGGCCGCAATCGCGACACCAATGATGAGGCCGACGAGGCACTTCAAGCAGATCCACAACATCTGCGCCCGGTGATCAATCCAACCGCGTAGTTCGATCGAGTTCATGGCATTCCCCTGTCTCCAGCCGGCGGCCGGTTGATGCAACGATCAAATATCGTCGACGTTGCGGAATCCTTGCACGCGCGGGGCAATCACCTGGCGATACCAGGCCTACAACGTCGAACGCCCCGGGCGGTGCTGCCACGAAGGCGCTCCACCCGGGGCGTCCGGTTGCGGATCCACCGGTGGTCGATCTTCGGGCGTTAGCCTTCTCTCCGACCTTTCACATCGCCCGTCGCGCCCGAAGGCGTGGCGGGCGATGCCGCTTCAGAGGCCAGGCCTCCAGCCGTTGCCGACTGTCGAACCCTCCCCCTGTCCGACCGTTCCTGCCGCCGAAGCGACCCTCCCGATCGGACCCGGTGTCCGCGTCCTCTACTCGCCTCTGCCGCCTTAGAGTCGGTCCTGCCTCTCAGTCGGTGTGACCCTTCCAAGCTGCTCTCCCGCCCCCTCGTCGCCGTGCGCCGTAGTGGACTGACAACAGTATGCAAGCGATAAAACCGCAGGTCAAGGGGTATTTTTGAATTCACAGGGTTATCCACCACATTTCTCAGTTATCCACCGAATTTTTCTGTTGTCCACACTGATGTCCACCGTCAACCCACAGGGATGTCCACAGAACGGCCCTTGTTTCTGCCCCTCATCCGATAACGCAAAAGGGGTTCTTCCCCGCCGATACCCGGCACGGAAGAACCCCTTTGCATCGCCACTTCGCAGTGGCGCCTGGTCACTGACCGGCCATCAGCCCAAACATCTCCTCAGTCGGAATGAACGGACCCGACGACTCAACTTCGGCCAACTGCTCGGCCGCAAGGCGGGCGATGACTCGAACCGACGACTCAACATCGGGATAGGTGTTCACATTGATGAACTTTCCGATGCCAGCAGCAAAACCACCAACGATGGTGGTGGCACCACCCTCTTCAAGAATCGCGAATTGACGTCCAACGAGAGCACTCCACTCCTCGGAGCCAAAGACGATGCCGTCATACGCGCGACCCGGGCGCGCAATGGAAAATGATGTGTAACTCATTCTTTTCTCAGTCCTTTCGTCACTCCGTGAATCTTGCTTGCCAGATAACACAAGCAAGATTCAACGAAAGCATCCGGTTTCAACAGTTAGCGATTAGTAGATGGTGATGATTTGGAACACGGCGATGGCCGCACAGAACAACGCATTCGTTGCGCGGTAGAACGCGAACGGTGTTGCAGAGTTGAGCTGCCCGATTGGCGTATCTGCCACCGACGATGGCATCGACTTCACCAGGTTCATGAAGACCTGCTGCGCATAGTCGAATGTCAAAATGCCGAACAGCGCCACGCCAACTGCGGAGACGGTGAGAAGTGCCTGCACGTCATCGCTGGCACCGAACACAATCGTGGCGGTCAGCGCCGCGGTGGCGAGCAGATAGGTGAGTTGGTTCATCCGCATCGTTGCGGAGTTCTGCTCACCGGCTCTGTTCCATGTGTCTTCGTTCATGATGTCTTTCCTCCGTATGCCTGTGCCGAGTACCGACACAATTTGATGATGTGGGGGATGCCCACCCGTTAGACGGTGATATCTGCCACCAGATCCAAGTTCTGGAAGCGAACCTCACCGACACGAGCGGAGAACTCAGCAGCCGCGGCCTGGGTGATCTCAAGGTTGTTGTTCGCCTCGGCATCGGCAGCCGAATCGAAGAACATGATCTGCACGACGGTGCCCGGCCGGTCGCGATCTGCGCACACGATTGCTCGACGTGCGAACGACTGCCCGCCGGCGGACTTGCGATACTCCTCGATGAACGCCACCGCATCGGCCGGATCCATCTCGAATTCCATGATCTGCATGTAGCTCATGTCATGAGTCCATGATCTGGGCGACTCGAGCTGCGGCGTCACCAACAGGCTGGATTCGGATCGTTCCCGCATCGGTGATTGGACGGAATGCGTCCTGGATGGCTGTGATGTCGTCAGACTCGATGACGAAAAACATCTGGTGCGCGAGTTGGTCGACCCACGCGCCGACCAACGTCACCGACGATGCCGCAATGCTGGGAAACAGCGCACCGAAGCTCGACTGCATGCCCTCTGGGTTGTCGATTGGGCAGGTGTGCTCGGTGTGGGTATGTGTGATGTGGAACAGCATCAGTAGAGCCGCCGACCCAGCACCCGGCCGAGCACCGTCGTGCCACTCGTTGCCATCATCTCGTGCACCTTCGGATCAGCGAAGTTCTTTGCCGAAGCAGCAAGAAGTGCATCAATTGAGTCGGACCATGTGGCGACGGCACCGGTGAACGGTGCGGGGCCCTGCGCAATGACCTGCATGGCGGTCATGCCGTTGGCGCCATCTTGCACGTGACTCCAGTTGTGGGAGAAGTTGGCCATTGCTGTGGCGTCGTCAACCATGCCACCACCCAAATACAGCGCCGATGAGTAGGCCCCCTCGCGGACACCAAAGTCGGCCTGCACGCGCATCAGGCCGCGACGCAGCACCTGCACCTGCGTGTCACGCATGAGCGCGACCATCTTGTCGTCGGCGTAAATCTTCGACTGCAGATCCATCGCAGCATCTGCGGTTGCCGTCTCAAACGAGACAAAGACCGACCCGGCCATCTCGCCACCCATGATCACCTCGGTCGCTGTGGAGCTGATGGCCCCCATCTCCATGAGATGATCTGCAGCCCATTCTTCGGCAGCTGTGCCGAAACCTTCCGCGTCGCCCATTTTGGCGACGACGATGTAGACGAATGACATGTGAAACCCCCATTGATTAGGTCATTGGATGAACTAGACCAGTTCATCGCATCGACCTTGCAGATGTCTTGCGGCTCCGTCGTAGGAATGTTGCGTGACTAGTCGGGGTCCGTAGATGCCATCTCTTGCACCTGTTCACGGGTCAACGTCATGTCATGCTCGGAGCCGGCATGAGCGGTGACATCAGCAACGAGCTGGTCAAAGGATGAGGCGCGAATGACCACTCCGCATGGGCAGGAGACGGACAATTGGGAACTGCTCATAGGTGAACAGTAGTTGACAACCAAGTACTCCCTCGCTCCGTGACCGAGGCCCTTAGTACAGTCGCGACATTGAGACGAGAGTTCACCTTCAAATTTGCGGACGCATGTCGATCACGGGTTCGCGTGGCGTGGTTGACCAGCGCGACCTCTCCGGCGTCATCGGACGTCACGTGCTCGCCCTTTTGACGCTGGCAAACGGCCCCATCGGGCGTTATGAAGTGATCGACGCCGTGTGGGGAGGGCGATCAACGAAAGCCGTCGATTCCACACTGAACGCTACTCTCTCTCGGCTTCGGTCGGCGTTAGTCCGAGCCGGTGGCGACGCCGACGCCATCATCGGTGAGCAGGGACAAATTGAGTTCCGTGGTCATCTCTTCACCTCGGACTATCACGATGCGGTGCGTGCAGGTGATCGCTGTGTCCCGATGTTGCACCGACAAGAATTCGCTGAGGCGTGGGTGCAGGCCACTATCGCATTCTCCATCAGCAACCGACGATTGCTCGCAGGAATCGAAAGCGAATGGCTGGACCACCGGCGAGATCACCTCCACCATCTGGTCTGCCGCTCCCTCGCTGTCGTCGTCATCGCGGCGATGGCCCGCGATCGCGCCCAAGATGCCATTTTCGCGGCTCGGGAATTGGTGCGCCGCGAACCACACAGTGATCGCGGCGTGCAACTCCTCGTGGCGACACTCCTGAATGTCGGCGACCGCGGCGCCTCTCGTCTTGCAGTACATGAATGGGCAGCTCGCCTGCAGAGCGAACTTGGCGTCCTTCCTGACGACCACACATTGCAGGCCCTCGACCGTTCCATCAACCGCCGATCCGACCTCGCGGAAAGCCTCGCCGAGCTCGTACCACTCATCACCTGAACCGCCCCAGACGCACAGACACGCATGAGTCCGCGCCTCAGCGTGGGGTGATTCACAGATGTACGGTGAGGTCGTGAGCGCTGCGACACAAACCGTCAATGAGTTCCGTGCGACCGTCGTATCAATGATCGACGATGCCGTACGCAACGAAGTCGCCTGCGCCGAATACGGCACGATACTCCCGCCCGGCCTCATCGATCCGGCGCGTCGCTGGCAACAGCACATCGCGGCGGCGGGCCTTGCCGGGATCGACTGGGCACCCGAGCATCACGGCCTCGGTCTCAGCCCCGACCACTCGGCTGTGTGGTACACCGAATGCGCGTTGGCCGGGGTGGCCCCGTATGCGAACTTTCAGGGCTACATCCTCACCGCTGGTGCTCTGCGCGCGCACGGCACCGACGCTCAACGCCACCGTCACCTGCCCGGCATCCTCAATGCCTCCACCATCTGGTGCCAGTTGTTCTCCGAGCCCGATGCTGGCAGCGACCTATCCAGTCTCGCGACGCGCGCCGAAGCCGACGGCGACCGCTGGCGCATCACCGGCCAGAAGATCTGGACATCCACTGCGCAGGTGTCGGATATGGGCATCTTGCTGGTGCGCACCGCACCCGATACCCGCGGCGCCCGTGGCATCTCCTTCATGCTGATCGACATGCACCAGCCCGGAGTGGAGATCCGACCGATCATGCAGATGACCGGCGACGCCGAGTTCTGCGAGGTGTTCCTCGACGGTGCCGTGGTGGAGGCCGACGGCCTCGTCGGTGATCTCAACACCGGATGGACGGTGGCCACCAGCGTTCTCGCCGATGAACGTGCCGCCGTCGGTGCGGCATCAGTTCGTTTGCGACGGCGTTTGAATCGCATCGCCGACGACACCACCGGCCTGGTCGCGCGGGGACGGGCGCTAGAGACACTGATGGCACGCACCGGCGTGAACCCCGGGCTTGGCCCGCTGATGAAACTCGGCATCACCGAATTCGAAACCGCTCTGAGTCGCGAGTTACTTGCCCGACACGGCGCGGAGGCAATGGTGCACACCGACGACACCGAGGCGTTCTTGTACGCACCCGGTATGCGGGTGGCTGGTGGCAGCAGCGAAGTGCAACGTGACCTCGTCGGGGAACGCCTGCTGGGGCTACCACGCGCTCCCCGCAGCTGAGAATTCGCCACCTGCACCTGCTGCCGCATTGACACTGCATCTAGGTTGGATTCATGACGTTGAGCCCTGCGAACTGGTACCCCGACCCCACCGGCCGGCACGAGCACCGCTACTACGACGGCTCGGCGTGGACCGACCAAGTCGCAGATGACGGCATCCAGTCCACCGACCCTGTCGAGGCCGCGCCCGACCCACCAAGCCGACTCGATCGATTGGACTCCGGCCTGACGATGGGCGACGAAGCACGCCGCGTCGACGAACAACTCCACGGCAGCGGACATCGCGGTGTGGGCATGGACGCGCCAGTTGCCGGTGGGGGCGGCGGCATCCTCACCGAACCGGTTCTGGTGGTGAACCAGAAGGCCAAGCTCATCGAGTTGAACAACCAGTATTCGGTGTTCGACCAGCACGGCAACCGCATCGCGGCGGTGAATCAGGTCGGACAATCAACCGCGCGCAAGGTGTTGCGGCTGGTGGCAAGTGTTGACCAGTTCCTGACCACCCGACTCGATATCACCGATGTGGACGGTCGTTCGATTCTGCGCCTGACCCGCCCCGGGAAAATCATCAAGTCGACCGTGATCGTCAGCGATGGGAACGACCGTGAGATCGGCCGCATCGTGCAGCAGAACGCCATCGGCAAGATCAACTTCTCGCTCGAGGCCGACGGACAGCAATTGGGGATGATCAAGGCCGAGAACTGGCGCGCATGGGACTTTGCGATCGTCGATGCGGCCGGCGACGAAATCGCTCGGGTCACCAAGACCTGGGAGGGTCTTGCCAAGACGATGTTCACCACCGCCGACAACTACGTGCTGCAGATCACCCGCCGGGCAGCCGAGCCGTTGAACTCCTTGGTGGTGGCGTCCGCACTCAGCATCGACACCGCATTGAAACAAGACAGCCGGGGTCTCGGCTGAACCGCGTCCGGGCTGGATAGCGTCGCCCGGGCATGACCCACTCCCCCACCTCCCGCAGCGACCTTCGCAACCTCGCGATCGTCGCCCACGTCGACCACGGCAAGACGACTCTGGTCGACTCGATGCTGCGTCAATCCGGGGCGTTTCGCGCCAACGAGTCCGTGGACGAACGCGTCATGGACTCTATGGACCTCGAACGCGAGAAGGGCATCACCATCCTCGCGAAGAACACCTCCCTGGTGTGGGAGGGCATCACCTTAAACATCGTGGATACCCCCGGCCACGCCGACTTCGGTGGCGAGGTGGAGCGGGCGCTCACCATGGTGGACGGCATCGTGCTTCTCGTCGACGCGGCCGAAGGCCCGTTGCCCCAGACCCGGTTCGTGCTGCGCAAGGCTCTTGCCCGCGATATGCCGGTGATCCTCGTGGTCAACAAGGTGGATCGGCCCGATGCCCGGATCGCCGAAGTTGTGGACGAGGCCTACGAACTGTTCATGGATCTCGATGCCAACGATGCGCAGTTGGATTTCCCGATCGTGTACTGCGCGGGTCGTGACGGCTGGGCATCGCTCGACGATGCCACGCTCGGCGAGGACCTGCGCCCGCTGTTCGAGACCATCGTCGCCACCGTGCCCGCACCTACCTACACCGACGGTGCGCCGCTGCAGGCCTGGGTGACCAACCTCGATGCCAACCCGTACCTCGGGCGATTGGCTCTGTGCCGGGTGATGGAAGGGACCATCACCAAAGGTCAGTCGGTGGCGTGGTGCCGTGCCGACGGATCGATCACTCGTGCACGGGTTGCCGAACTGCTGCTCACCGAACATCTGGAGCGCAGGCCGGTGGACTCAGCCCGTCAGGGCGACCTCGTGGCCGTCGCCGGCATCGAGGACATCACCATCGGCGAAACTCTCGCCGATCCCGACGACCCGCGACCGCTGCCGGTCATCACCGTCGACGAACCGGCTCTGTCGATGACCATCGGCATCAACACGTCACCGCTCGCCGGACGCGATGGTTCGAAGATGACCGCCCGGCTGGTGAAGAACCGTCTCGACGCCGAACTGGTGGGCAATGTGAGCCTGCGCGTCAACCCCACCGATCGCCCCGATGCGTGGGAAGTGCAGGCCCGCGGGGAACTGCAACTGGCGGTGCTGGTCGAGACGATGCGCCGCGAGGGGTTTGAACTCACCGTCGGCAAACCGGAAGTGGTCATACGCCTCGTCGACGGCGTGCGTCACGAACCGGTCGAAGCCGTGACGATCGACGTTCCCGATGAACACCTAGGCACCATCACCCAGTTACTCGCCGGACGCAAAGGCCGCATGGAATCGATGACAAACCACGGTCTTGGCTGGGTGCGACTTGAGTATCTCGTGCCGGCGCGCGGCCTGATTGGTTTCCGCACCTCGTTCCTCACCGAGACCCGTGGAACCGGTGTGATCAGCCACGTGTACGACCGCCACGAACCCTGGGCCGGCGAGATCGAAGCCCGTGACCGCGGATCGCTGGTTGCCGACCGGTCCGGTCCGGCCACCACCTACGCCATGTTGAACCTGCAGGATCGCGCCACGATGATGGTCGGGCCGGGCACCGAGGTGTACTGCGGGATGATCGTCGGCGAGAACAGCCGCGCCGATGACATGGACGTCAACATCTGCAAAGAGAAGAAACTCACCAACATGCGCGCGTCATCCGCAGATGAAACGGTGAAGTTGACGCCACACCGTCAGCTGTCGCTCGAACATGCCCTCGAGTTCATCGACACCGACGAGTGTGTGGAGGTGACCCCGAACTTCATTCGGTTGCGCAAGGTGCACCTCGACCCCACCGAGCGCATCCGTCACGCCAAGCGCGTCGCCGCGGTCTGAGCGCTGCGGTCACGCAGCGAGCAGCGCGCCGAGTCGACCACCCATCAACTCGTCGAAGTTGTCGTGGTAGAAACGCTGACGCACTTCGTCGCCACAGTTGGCCAGTGACCGTTCGAAACGCTCGATCGGTCGGCGACCACCTTCCACATGGGGGTAGTCGGAGGAAAACATCACTACTCCGGCACCAGCCTGGTCGACCACCCATCCGACATCCTCAGTTGGATACGGCGTGAATTTCATCTGTCGACGCACGTAGTCGCTGGGCCGCAGCGACAAACGTTGCAGGCGTTCTTCGTGCCGGCCGAATGCCTCGACTGCGGATTCCATCTGGCGCATCCACGACGGCACCCACACCGCGCCCTGCTCGATGACCCCGACCTGCAGATCAGGGAACCGTTCAAACACCCCGTCAAAAATCATGGTTGCCAGTGTTTGGGCGGGCTGAACCGGGATCGCCATGTAGTCCACCGACCGGAAGTTCTCCTCACCCCCGTGAAAATCCGGCGGCATGGGCAGACCGTTGTCGAAGTAGTGCGGGTCGAGCAGTTCCCCCGTACCGCCCACGTGGAACACCACCGGCACGCGCGCCTCGGCCGCCTGCGCCCACACGGCATCGAGGCCTACATGGCTGGGCGAGTGTGTTGGAGGGCACCCCGATGCAATCAGTAGAGCACCTGCACCCATATCAAGCGCCTCGGCGGCCAACGCCGGTGCTCGTTCAAGATCTGCAAGGGGCACATACAACGTTGACAACAGGCGGCGATCAACAGAACAGAACTCGGCCATTCCGCGGTTATGTGCCCGCGACACACCCTCGGCCATGGTGGTGTCACCGGCGTGTTCCCAGTCGCGCAACCGCGTGTTGTGGAAGGTGTTGAACACCAGTTGACTAGCAAAACCCAGATGGTCAAGCGCCCGCGGACGATCGTGGGCAATAAACGATCCGGTGGCCGCAAAGTTCTTGCGCGTCATGATCTCGTCAGCTTCGGCCGCGATGTAGTCCTCGCTTGCGTGCTGAGAGGCCAACCGATCGAAACCGCGCGATAGATCATCGCGGTCCTCGGTGAGCACCGCCGACTGCTGCAGTTCATTTCCGCCTGGATAGGTGAGTGCATCGATGCGCTCGCGGATCTGCGGGTCGGCATATTCGGCAAGCCACGTGGGCGTCTCCATGATGTGGGCATCGGCGTCGTGCACCACTAGCCCCGTCGAGTTGTAGGCCATGAGTGCAGTGTCGTCGTGGCGCAGTCCCCGCAGCGAGTCGGACAGCACTAGCGTCGCTGATGTGGGATACCGCTACGAGAACGGTGAACGGCTGCCAATCGAGGTACTCGTCTTCGAGATGGACCCAGACCACGTTGCGGCATTCTGTGCGCTCGACCACGAAGTGTGGACACTTGGCGAGGCGTATCACGGCACCAGTGTTGGTGACCCTGACCATCACATCCCGTTCCTGTCCAAAGAGGTGTGGCTCGACGATGCCCACCCCGGCCGGGTCACGTTGGTGTTCGTGTGGGAGTCGATTGAAGCGTGGATGCATATGGGTGACAGCACCACCCAGGCGGAACTGCAGGCACGTTTCGATGCCGCATTCGAACATGAGGTGCGCCTTGTGTCCGCCCCGCACGAGGACTCGTCGTTCGGCATTCACCGCTGGAGCCGGTTCGAACGGCTCTGAACGGCACCGACACCGGTGGCTCTCCTACACCGCGTAGTGTCAACAACATGACTCTGCTCATCGTCATCGCCATCGTCGTGGTGCTCGCCATCATCGTCGTCGTCCTCTACAACAACTTGGTGAAGCTTCGGAACCTCGTGGACAACGCGTGGGCCCAGATCGAGGTGCAGCTCACCCGACGCGCTGACCTCATCCCGAACCTCGTCAACACGGTGAAGGGATACGCCGCACACGAACGCGAAACGCTCGACGCGGTGATCTCTGCGCGAGGGGCGGCGATGGGCGCATCGACTCCTGCCGAGGCATCGGCTGCCGAGGGCCCGCTCACCGCCGCGCTCGGCCGGTTGTTCGCAGTGGCCGAGGCCTACCCGGACCTGAAAGCCGATACGAATTTCCGCCAGCTGCAAGAAGAATTGACCTCAACCGAGAACCGCATCGGCTTCGCCCGCCAGCACTACAACGACGCTACTACCCGCTTCAACACCACCATCCAGTCATTCCCCGGTGTGCTGGTGGCCAAGATGGGCGACTTCGGCGAGCGCGATCTATTCGAGGCCGATGAAGCCGCCCGCGCCGTTCCCGACGTGCAGTTCTGACCTCCGCCGCACAAGCACCCACGATTGATGTCCACTGATTTCCGCGCAATCGCGGCGACGAACCAACGTCGTTCCGTCGGCTTGCTCGCAGCATCGGTGCTGCTGTTGTGGGGCGTCGGCAACCTCATCGCATGGGCATTCGGCGCATGGAGCGGTTCGACCGACTGGTGGATCACCCCGGTTGTCATCGCTGCGCTCGCCGTCGGCTACCTGCTCATTGCATGGTCAATGTCGGCACGAGCCACGCTGCGCCTCTCGGGCGCCGAGCCAGCCTCACCCGAGATGTATCCGGTGCTGCACAACGTGGTGGAGGAGATGTGCATCGCCGCTGGCATGAACAAACCGACGGTGTGGGTGATCGAGGACCCAGCACCGAACGCATTCGCCACCGGAATGACGCCGGATCGTTCGGCAGTGGCGGTGACCACCGGGCTACTGGAGATGCTGTCGCGGCGCGAGCTCGCGGGGGTCATCGCCCACGAACTGGGGCACATTCGCAACCGGGATATCTCGATCACCACGATCTCGGTTCTGTCGGCCGCCGCAATAGCTGTTCTGGCCGATGTGGCGTTCCGAGCCGGGCAGGTGGTGCTGTTTACCTCGGGACGCAGTCGGAACCGGGAAGGTCAATCGGGTGCAGGCCTCGGCCTCGCCCTCATGGCGCTTGGCGCGGTCATCTTCATCATTGGTGTACCACTGTCGTTGCTGTTGAAAGCCGCGCTGTCACGTTCACGCGAGTCGCTGGCTGACGCCACCGCGGTGGAACTCACCCGCAACCCAGCAAGCATCCGCTCAGCGCTCGAGAAACTCGAGGCCGACACAACACAGATCCGCAAGGTCACTACCGCGACCGCACACATGTGGATCGAAGCACCATCGGACAAGGAGATGGGCCTCACTCGCGCCTTCGGCGGCATGTTGGCCACTCATCCGCCGCTATCGGAACGCATCGCCATTCTCCGACGCATGGAGGGTCTCGACCCAGATGAACGCGGGCCGAACGACACCGTGGCCGTGCGCCGCCCGCTGCCACCACCGAATCCGGCGAGTCGCTGGCGACGCCACCCGTAATTCATCACCGTGCTGACGGGCAGATGACCGGCTGACGGACAACATGACGGGTGCCACACCCGTGTCGTACCCTCTCTGCCCATGTCGTCCGCCACCGATGACGCCCCTTTCCTGCGCGCAGAGCAGAACGCCGGCCGGTACCGCGACGTGTACCGGGCCACTCGCGACCACCTGACGCGCGCGACGGTGCGTGAGCTCGCGCGGCCCAGTTCAGCCGAGCGCGTGGAACACCTGCTCGATGCGGCCATTGACCTGGTGCGCGCACAACCCACGACGTCGTTCCCGATCACCGCCGTACTCGACGCAGCCGGCTTCGATGCGCCGTTCGTCTACCGCTACTTCGACTCGCGTGATCACCTCGAATGGGCGGCGCGGCTCATCGAGTTCGAAGCCACGTTCACTGCCGACAGCACGATGATCGTCGAACGACTGACGTCGTGCGACTCCACGAGCGAGATCGCCGAGGTCATCGATGTCTGGCTACAAGAGGCCGACAAGACCGAGGCCCGCGCAAACCGCATGAACCGCTTCGCCTCGCTGGCCGCCGTGCTCCGCCACCCCGAGGCAGCAACACCATATGCGGCAATGACCCAACGATTGCTCGCCCTCGGGTCCACCTGCACCCGCACGCTGCGTAGCCGCGGGCACCTATGCCCTGCCATCGACCCCACCTCGATGACCGAGTTCATGTTCATTGCACCGATGACCCGCGTGATCGTCGATCTCTACCCCGACCTCGTCCCGCATCAGCAATGGGTCCCGGTCATTCACCGCGCCTACGCCGTGCATCTCGACACGTCCTGCCGCACCAACTGTGGGCCGCCACGCGCCCGGGTTGCCGTTCCAGCTGATGAGAACACAATCGATACCGCGCTGCACGAGTGGCTGCGCGTTCGCCATTTGCATTCCGACGCCACGCGCATTATCTCGGCGGCAGTTCCCATCACCCGCGCCGCCCTCGACGGCGATTTCCGCCTTGCCGAGGTGGCCCATGCCACCGGGTTCACAACATCGCATATCTATCGACACTTCGATTCCAAAGAGTCGCTCCGACGCACCACTCTGGTGGCCAATTTCGGTGCCACCACCACCACATTGCTCGACGAGTTCGATCGGTTGCTCTTGGCTCCCGATGCCACCGGTGCCATCGACCATGTTCGCGCATGGGTACACGCACTCACCGCATCGGCCGATGCACCCGGGCGACGCCTTGGCATGCAGACCCTCGGGTACTTGGTCACCGGCGACGATGCCACCAGCGACGCCCTCACTCGCAATGCCATCGAGGAGATCATCGATCGGTTCGCGACGACGATCACGACGGGCCAAGAACGCGGCTGGTTCACCACGGCTGTGAACCCTTGTGCGCTCGGTACCTTCTTCTTCGGCGTGCTCACCGCCCAGGCCTTCTTCGATCCGTGCCCCACAGCTGCGCCAGATGCAGCATGGACCCAGCACATAGATCATCTTCTCGCCACGATGATCAGCGTCGACTAATCAGCGCAGAACACCCCGGTACTGGCCGTACCGAGCCTGCATGCGACACTTGTCGCCGCATCAACATGACGCATGAGAGGGAGAACGACATGGGTGAACTGCGTACCGGAACCGACCATCTGATCGGACACATCGACGGCGACGTTGCTGTGCTGTCGTTCAACCGTCCCGATCGGCGCAACGCCCTCAGCGAGGAGATCTACCTCGGCTTTGCCACCGCGCTCGAACAGGTACGCGACGATGCCGACATCCGCGTGCTGATGGTCACCGGGGAAGGCGGGGCCTTCTGCGCCGGCGGTGACGTGAAGGGCTTTGTTGCCGATCATGCCGATGCAGGGCCACGACGCTCCACCGAAGAGGCCATCACTCACCTCACCACCATTCAAAAAGGTGTGAGCCTCGCATTCCGTTCCCTGCCCAAACCCGTCGTGGCCGCCCTGCCCGGGGCCGCGGCCGGTGCTGGCCTGTCCATCGCTCTCGCGGCCGATATTCGCCTCGCCGCTCGCAGCGCCGTGCTGGTCACCGCGTTCTCCACCATTGGCGCCAGCGGCGATTTCGGCACGTCATGGTTTCTGCCGCGCCTTGTTGGCGAGGCCAAAGCCAAGGAACTGATGTGGATGTCGCCACGCCTCGATGCCGCCGAGGCAGAACGTCTGGGCATCGTCAACCACGTGTACGACGACGCCACGTTCGCCGACGACGCTATGGCGTTCTGTCGCGCCTTGGCCGCCCGCGCGCCCATCGCCATGCGCTACATCAAAGAGAACATCCAACGTGGCGATGATGTGCCGTTGGCCGAAGCTCTGGAAGGCGAAGCCGCAGCCATGGTGCGCACCATGGCCACCCGCGACCATCGCGAGGCGTCGTTGGCCTTCGTGGAGAAGCGCCCCCCGACGTTCTCTGGTCAGTGACCACGCCGACCGCACCCTGTCACTCCAGCGAAACGAGACCACTCATGCGTACCAGAACACGATTTCTTGCCACCGTCATCGCGAGTGCTCTCGCTGTCGCCGCCTGCGGGGGCGACGACGCCGCGAGCGAACCCACCTCGGCCCCAGCCACCACCGCGGCACCCGAGACAACAGCTGCGCCTGAGACCACCGCCGCACCTGAAACCACTGCTGCGCCTGAAACCACCGCCGCACCCGAGACCACCGCTGCGCCGGAGACCGCCTCGGACGTCGATGCCTTCGTGGCCGACACCCAGGACGCGATCGAGGCCTTCCTCGCCGACACCGGCGTGCCCGGTGCCACCGTGGCGGTCATCGCGCCCGTCGATGGCACGCTGAACGAATTTACATTCAGTGCTGGGCTGTCCGATGTCACCGGCGATGTTGCTGCCGACCCCGCGCACTACTACCGATTCGGTTCAATCACCAAGCCAATGACGTCGGTGGTCGTGCTCCGACTCGTCGCCGAGGGCCTGATCGACCTCAACGCGACCGTGGCGTCATACCTGGGGGACGACTGGATTCCCTCCTACGAACTGGACGGCGTGGACTACGCCGGTGAGGTGACGATCCGCCAGATTCTGAACCACACCGATGGCTTCGCGGAGTACGCATTCGACCCGGGCTTCTACATCATGGTGTCGTCGCGTCTCGACCAGGAGATGGCCCCACAGGAGATCATCAACTGGGCATCGGGGGTTGGCCCGCTGTATGCCCCGGGCACCGATTACGCGTACAACACCGTGGGCCATGTGGTGGCCGGACTTGTGATCGAGGCCATCACCGGACGCGACGCGCTCGATGTAATGACTGAACAGATCTTCACCCCGGCCGACGCCACCGACGTGTACCTGCCGCCGGGCACCTACCCACCCGACGATCTCGTCGCCGGCCACGTCGCCGGCGAATTGAAGGCCGCCATCGATCTGCTGCCCGGTTATCAGCCGTATCGCGAGGACTCCGTCGTGGGCGACTTCTACGACGTCACCGTGGCCCCACAGGCGGTGACCCGCACCGCAGGCTGGACCGGCGGCGGGCTCGAGGCCCAGGCCGACGACGTTGCCCGCATCTTCCGGTCGTTCTTCCACGGCGCTCTCGGTGATGCCGAACTCTCAGAGTTCGTCACCACCAGCGACTACTCGAATTACGGGCTCGGCATCAGCGTCGGCGAATGGGAGGGCGAGCCGCGGTACTCCCACGGTGGTGGTGTGCCCGGTTTCCGCTCCGACGCAACCCACCTACCCGACAGCGATATCACCATCGCATTGTCGACAAATCTCATTCCCTACGAACCCGACGTGTCATCGCTGACCGATGCCATTCTCGACGTGATCGCCGCCGAACTCATCGGCGCGTGATTACGGCATCGTCAACATGTTGAGCAGCGCCGGGCCGTCGATGTCGACAGCCAGCCACAGCGGCTGATCGGCAGCTGCGGTATCAGGATTGGTGGTTGCAAAGGTCAGCGCACCTGCATTGGCAACATCGACAAGGAACTGGCCGTGGAGTGTTGCGTCGAAGGCAATAGCGAAGGCCGCGAGCACCGGCCGTGACAGGCGCACACCAATGATGATCGTGGTGTCTGAGCGCACCGCCGCGGTCGTCACATCACCCACACCATCGACGGCGTGCACCCGGGCGAGATCCGCGATCTGGGGATAGCCCTCGACATCAATCACCACGGTGGGTGTCAACTCACCGTCGGCGCCCACGGTGTGGCCAACATCGAGCGCCACGAACACCAGCGGGTCGATGTCCGCTCCGGTCATGGCGCGGGTCGGTGCCACACCGCACCGGTGAATTCGAGCGCGATCACCCCGTCGGTAACCGGGTGCGCTGTTGCATCGACCACCAACGAATAGCCGGCGTGCGGCCACTCATCACGCGGTGGAAACACCAGCGTGACCATCGAACCAGCTGCCACATTGCGTGCCGCGCGACCTGTCCCCACCGCAAGGTGAAGCCGCCCGCCATCACCAACTGTGGGATGAAGTGCCACCACGTGAGCGCCGTCGGTTCCCACCGTCATCACATAGGCCCACGCACCCATCACGATGTCGGCAACGTCGTGTGGTTCCACGCGGATGCTCATATCGCCGACCCTACACACGCTGTGACGGTGGGTCATCTGTTGTTCATCTGAGGACCAACCGGGCGATGTCCGCTCGGTTGAATGGCACGGCAGACTGGCAAGGTGACCCCCACCGAGACCACCGTCGCACCCGCTGTCGCTGCCCGCAATGCCGTCAAGGTGTACGGCCGTGGGGATGCTGAGGTCCGCGCACTTGACGGCATCGATATCGAATTCGCCCACGGACAGTTCACCGCGGTGATGGGCCCGTCGGGTTCGGGCAAATCCACCTTGATGCACTGTCTGGCCGGACTCGACGAACTCACCGATGGGCACGTCACCATCGGCAACACCACCCTCGATGCACTCAACGATCGGCAACTCACCGAACTGCGTCGCACCGAGGTCGGTTTCATCTTCCAATCCTTCAACCTCGTGCCCACGCTGACGGCGCGTGAGAACATCGTGTTGCCACTTGCCCTCGCGGGACGACGCGGCGACACCGCCTGGATCGAACAAGTCATCGACACCGTGGGACTTCGCGATCGGCTCTCGCATAAACCGTCGGAACTCTCCGGTGGCCAGCAGCAGCGTGTGGCCGTGGCGCGAGCTTTGGCATGTCAACCCAGCGTGATCTTCGCCGATGAACCCACGGGCAACCTCGACTCGAACTCCGGCGGAGAGATTCTGGACTTCATGCGTCGCGCCGTCGACGAGCACGCGCAGACAATCGTCATGGTGACCCACGATCCGAACGCTGCGGCCCGTGCAGACCGTGCGGTCTTTCTCGCCGATGGGCGCATCGTGGCCGATATGGCAGACCCCAGCGCCGAGCGAATTCTCGACACGATGAAATCACTCGGGAGCTGACGTGTTGTCGCTCGTGTTGCGCGGCGTTCGCGCCCATATGGGTCGCTTGATCCTCACCGTCGTCTCGGTCGTTCTCGGCGTCGCGTTCGTATCGGGGTCGTTCGTGCTGGCCGACAGCCTCCGCTCCATCTTCAACCAGGTGGCCGAAGACACCTTCGCCGGCGTCGATGCCCAGGTTCGCGCCGTTGAAGGAGATTTGAATTCGTCGGCCGCGGATGAACTGCGCTTCTCCGATGACATCGCCGACACGGTCAGCGAGCTGCCCGAGGTCGCCATCGCACGTGGTGGCCTACTCGCGTTCGAGAAGGCATACAGCATCGATGCCGCCGGTGACGTGGTGCGGTCGTCAGGGCCACCGACGTTCACGGTGTCGTGGCAGGGACCGAGCAGTGTGTCATCGTTCCGGCTGCTCGACGGCGAGGCGCCCACCGGCCAGCAGGTCGCCCTTGACGCCAACCAGGTGGAGGCCGGAGGCTTCAGCATCGGTGGCGATGTCACCGTGTCGATGCCAAGTGGGGACCCTGAAGTGTTCACCCTGTCGGGCATCATCGATTTTGGCGAGGGTGGCAGCGGTGGCGCCTACTTCTTGTTGTTCGATCTCCCAACCACGCAGCGGGTACTTGGTGCGGAAGGCCTGGTCGACTCGGTGGTCGTCGGCGCCGCCGATGGTGTGACCCCTGGCGACCTAGCGGCCGCGATCAACGCAGTGCTGCCCGACAACCTCGAAGCAGTCACCGGCGACGTTGTGATCGGTGAGCAGCAGGACGAGTTCGGGTCGTTCATCGACATCTTCGGCAACGTGCTGCTCGGCTTTGCCGTCGTCGTGCTGTTCGTCTCCACCTTCATCATCTACAACACTTTCGCCACCCTCGTCGGACAGCGCACCCGCCAGTACGCACTGTTGCGTTCCATTGGCGCCAGCGCTCGTCAGATCAGATCCATGGTGGTGTGGGAAGCGGGATTGGTCGGTATCGCCGCGTCGGCCATCGGGCTATTCGGTGGCCTCGGTATCGCCGCTGGCCTGAAAGCGCTGTTCGCTGCTGCCGGTGGTGACTTCCCCGATGGCCCACTGCAGATCCAACTCCGCACGGTGATCGTCGTTGTGCTCGTCGGGCTCGGCGTCACCTTGGTGTCGGCACTTGCTCCGGCCATTCGGGCCTCCCGGGTGAGCCCACTCGAAGCGTTCCGCAGCGGTGGTCGCCCACCTCGCTCGCTGAGCTTCCGACTCATCACTGGCGGCATCGTGTTCGTGCCGGGTGTGGCGATGCTGGGCGTCGGCATGTTCGGTAACCCCGGCTCGACGTCGAGCACGCTCGCACTCATGGGAGCAGGCGGTGCGCTGCTGTTCATCGGCACCTCAATGCTGAGCGCAAGTTTTGCTGGCCCTGTGACCTCGGTACTCGGCGCACCGATTGCTCGACTGCGGGGCGTCACCGGTGAAATCGCGCGCGGCAATGCCAGTCGTAATCCGCAGCGATCAAGTGCCACCGCCACCGCGTTGATGATCGGACTCGCTCTCATCAGCGGCGTGGCCGTCCTCACCCAGTCCATCCTCGACACCTTCGATGAAATTCTCGAAGAGTCGATTGCGGCCGACCTCTTCATCTTCGAAGAAAATCAGGGCCTCGAATTCTCCGGCCTTGTTCCCGATCGGCTCGCAGAACTTGACGAGGTCGCCTCGGTGTCGGGCTACTCCACGGTGGAGGTTCGCCTCGATGGTGAGGTCGTCTCCGCCACCGGTTTCGACTCTGCAAGCGGCACCGATGTCGTCGACATGGGTGTGCTGGATGGCGATATCCGCATCGGGGGTGATGGTGTGGCTGTTCTCGATGAGGTCGCTGCCGAGCGCGGCTACACCATTGGTGATCAACTCAGCATCGAATTCGAAGACGGCTATACCCAGCAGGTCACCCTGCGGGCCATCTTCGATGATGCCGCCGTGGTGGAGAACGACTGGCTGCTCGACCGATCGCTCACCCGAGCCCACGTGAACGTCGACGACGTGGCCTTTGTCGGTCTCACCTATGCCACGGGCGCCAATCCAGATGCGGCCCGCGCTGCCGTTGAAGCGGTGATCACCGCCTATCCGCAACTCAGCGTGCAGGACAACACCGAGTTCCGCGAGACAGCCGAAGGCCAGATCGCCAGTCTGCAGATCGTGATCAACGGGCTGCTGGTGCTGTGCCTCATCGTCGCGTTCTTTGGCATCGTGAACACGATGGCGCTCGCGGTGCTGGAACGCACACGAGAAATCGGGCTGCTGCGCGCCGTGGGCATGACCCGCCGGCAATTACAGTCGAGTGTGCGAAACGAGGCGATGATCATCGCTCTCTTCGGCTCGGTGCTCGGCGTGCTGCTCGGCTTGTTGCTCGGTTGGGCGGCCGTGATCGCCATTCCCGACAGCGTCGTGCGCAACCTCGGCATTCCGTGGACGCAACTGATCATCTACGTGGTGGTCGGAGCGGTCATCGGCGTGCTGGCTGCGTGGTTCCCTGCCCGACGAGCAGGACGTCTCGACGTCCTCGACGCCATCTCCACCGTCTGATCCGCCATGGCGCTTGACCCCACCAACCTCTCGTCCGAAGTCATGGACTTCCTCGCGGAATATCACCTGGCCACCCTCACCACGTTGCGCGCCGACGGTTCACCGCACTCGGTGCCGGTCGGGTTCTCCTACGACCCGGAGAACCAGCTTGTGCGCATCATCGCCGCCGACGGCTCACAGAAAGTTGTGAACGCCGACCGAGGGTGCCGCGCCACGGTGTCGCAGGTCGACGGTGGGCGTTGGCTCACCTTTGAAGGTGTGGCCCGGGTGCGCCGAGAGCCCGACGCCGTGGCTGCGGCCGTCGCCGGCTACACCGCGCGCTACCGGCCACCCCGCGACAACCCCGAACGGGTCGCGATCGAGATCGTCGTCGATCGGATTCTCGGCCGCGGCTGACCGCCGTGGTCAGATCGACAATCCGCCGCTTGGCCGCGGCACGTCGATCAAGTACTCCGCTGGCCGCGCTCCCGCAGGAGGGGTGTCGTCGAGAAGACGATGATCGAATCGGGTCTGGCACCCCGGGCACCAGTAGAGCAGCCGTCCATCGGCACGCACTCGCCGCACCTCGATGACTTCGGCGCAACGATGACATTCCTGCCCGTTGCGCGCGTATACCGACAACCCGAGCGGCGCGTACCCCAACGACCGAGGGGCGGCAGCAGCCAGATGTTCCCGCACCAGCCGGGCTGTGCTGTTCACCAGCATCACCAGATCGCTCCGCGCCATCTCCCCGACTCGCGCCCACGGTGACACGCGGTTCTCCCACAACGCTTCCGCGGCGTACACGTTGCCTACACCGCGCATCACATGCGGGTCGAGGAGCGCGTCGCGCACCCGGGTGTGGGGAGCTACCCGCCCGGCAAGCGTCATCACCACGGCGCTGAGGTCAGCTGATGGGTCCGTGACATCGGGCCCCACTGGCCCAGATGCCGGGTGACGACGCTCAGCACCGGCACGGAAGGTCTCTACATCAGCGGCGTTGAAACACACCGCCACCCAGTCATCGTTCTCCAGCATGACCCCGACCTGGCGTTGCGGTCGGCGCCAACGTTCACCCATTCGATACAGATGCCAGGTACCCGAACGGCGCAGAGCCGTGTGTAACACCAGCCCGTCGTCCCACACCACATCGAGTTCGCGTCCGCGACAGTCGACGCGCTCGATGACCCGCCCCGGCTGCGGCGTCGGGCCATGCGCACTGCCTGTGTCGACCCGCACCGTGGGTCGCCCGATCAACGCAGAGCGCATCGCCGACGCGGTGCGGCGTATCTGCGGAGCTTCGAGCACCTACAAATCGTAGGTTTCCCACCGGCTCAATTGGTGGATGTCACGTCGTCGCCGGAACCCGGCCGCGCGCCCTCAGGGCAGTTGGTCGACGTGTGCCAAAGCCAACCGGATCAGGCGATCATGCCCGCTGGTCATCTGGCTGCGCACCGTGGGGCTCACGGCTTCAGCGGGACTGAACCAGGCCAAATCCAGAGCCTGCTGGGTTGGTTGGCAATCGCCGTCAACAGGCACCACGTAGGCCAACGACACCGCGTGCTGGCGGGGGTCGTAGTAGCCGCTGCGATCAGGGTCGGGAAAGTACTCCACCACCGTGAACGGTGACGGTGACGCCGGAATGCGTGGGAGGGCCATCGGCCCGAGATCTTTCTCGCAGTGACGCACCAGCGCGTCACGCACACGCTCACCGAACAGGATGCGGCCACTTAC
>Ga0208547_1000213_pt1 | contig 31867 bp, 50 predicted proteins | sample DEB08_DNA_5_FD_185501 | JGI IMG/M metagenome (GOLD analysis project Ga0208547, IMG submission 185501) | Aqueous microbial communities from the Delaware River and Bay under freshwater to marine salinity gradient to study organic matter... | ecosystem: Environmental > Aquatic > Marine > Coastal ...
TTCGAGCGGTGGGCTTTCTCAATTTGAGGTACACGGTAAAATAAATGTATCTAATTTGTCGGTTACGGTGTATGACGATACCTATACTTATACCGATATAGGAAACGATGGATTTAGGGTATATAATTCGGGTGGCAATAAGAAAATAGAGTTCAAAGATGGAAATGCAACGGCAACACTTGACACATTGAGTATTGGTTCGTGGGATTTTGAACTAGCTTCGAATGGGGATTTAGTTTTGAAATATGAAGGCACAACGGTTCAAACATTCACCAAGCCATCATAATTTGATGATTTCAAAAGAGAAAGAAAATTCGTAATTTGTAAACAAATGTAAAACTATGGCTCAAATTAGAACAACGACAATCACAAGTGGTCAATCTGTTTCTTCAGCAGTAGAAATTGATGGCAGAAACATAGACTATGAGATGGGTTCTTTAGTCTTAGAAGGAACATACACGAACACATCATTTGACGTACAAGTCGAGATAGATGGAACGTGGTTCGACATATACGATACGTTTGGAAACAAGTATAGTGTAACGGTAGCAACTGGTAAGCATTCCTTACCTGCTGATGTGTTTAAAGACGTAAACAAAGTTAGGCTGAAAGGAGCGCAAAATGAAGCGAGCGACAGAACGGCTAAATTTCTTTTAATAGATATACTAGATTGAGATTATTAACCTATATATCACATATCAGATGGGGTGTTTTATCACGCTCTAATCAAATTTGGAATCAATCAACAATGTATTTTGACAAACACTAAATTATGAATCTAGCGACAACTCAACTCAAAGACACATACGGTAACCTAGTAACTACTGGAACTTCGGCAGGTTCACCAACTACTGGTGGGCTTCAGAATGGTGATGGTCAACTACTTACATCGATTGGGATTGGTACGAATTCGCCTACAAATACATTAAGTGTTTTTTCAAGTGGAGCAAGTGCAATCACTATTGTTGATGTTGTTGGGGGTTCTAGTGGTGCAGGTGTTTTGCAATTATCGGCAGGAACAACACTTGGAAGTGCTAGTTTTGATATAGTTCAAAATTCGGCTGGTGCATTTATAAATCAAAGGGATAACAACCCTATGTCGTTTTATGTAAATAATGACGAAAAAATACGCATTGAAGCTGATGGCGATATTGCCTTTTATGATGATGCTAACAATCAAGGTTTATTTTGGGATGCAAGCACGGCACGTCTTGGATTGGGTACTACTTCGCCCAACAATCCGCTTACAATTGACGTGGGAACAGGTGCTACAGATGGTTTATACATATATGGTGTTGGAGGTTCTAAGCCTACCATCTATTTAGGGCATGATGGAACGCACGGAACTGACGCAACTATTCAATCAGATGGCTCAGATGGTAACTTAAAAATAACACCAAGAGCTTCATTTGATACAATTTTTACAAGCGGTAGCGTGGGGATTGGTAATACTAGCCCAAGCAGTTATGGAAAGACTACTATTGCTTTGGGTGCGGTAGGAGGAAATGTACTTGCTCTACAAAAAGATTCAGGTGCAGGTATAGCTTTTTATGGAGCATCATTCAATAATACTGGACTTTTAGAATCGCAAAGTGCTAATGGTGATATGGTTTTTTATACTGGTACTTCGGGTGTTAGCGAGCGCCTTCGTATCGATAGTTCAGGTAACGTACAATTAGCATCAAGTGAGCAAGCAATACAATGGGCAAGTGGTAATGGGATTGTTCAAGCACCAACTAACCTATACATAAGAACCAGTTCATCGGGTGGTAATTTACTTTTCCAAGTGAATAATGACGAGAAAATGCGCATCGACTCAAGCGGTTCGCTATTGGTGGGTAAGACTGCAAGTGGATTAGCAACAACTGGTTTTCAAGCTATTAAATCTGGTCAAAGTGCCTTTGTTTCTGATGGGGATAGAAGCCTAATACTGAATAGGAAAACATCTGACGGTTCTATTTTAGAGTTCCGAAAAGACGAATCAGAAGTCGGAAGTATTGGTACTGAAGGCGGAGATATGGCTATCGGTAATGGCGATGCAGGTTTGCAATTTATAGATGGCACTCAATCGGTTCGACCATTTAACATGACTACAAATGCTCGTCTTGATGCACAAGTAGATTTAGGAATGTCTAATACACGCTTCAAAGACCTATATCTAAGTGGTAACGTTATCTTAGCAAGTGGTCAAGGTATCGACTTTTCAGCTACGGCAGACGGTAGCGGTACAATGACAAGCGAATTGCTAGACGATTACGAGGAAGGTACTTGGACTCCTGCTTGGAGTTTTGCAACAAGTGGAAGCGCAACTATTAGCATTGATTCGGCAACATATACAAAGATTGGGAGAGTAGTAAATGTTAATGCTCGGATTTTCACATCAAGTATATCAAGCCCAGTAGGAACTGCTACTTTGACTGGATTACCATTTACTGCTAACTCGACTATTTATGATGTACCTGGAAGTGTTTCAGAATTGCTTAGATGGGCAACGGATATACAAAACCTTAAAGTATTTGTAATAAATAATCAATCTTATTTAGAAATGACTTTTAATAGCGCAACTGATACTAATGCAACAAATTTAAGCGGTTCGGATTTTGAATCTGGTGCTTCAAAAAACATTATGTCCATAAGCGTAACTTACTTCGTATAAAACCAATAAAATTATGTTAGAAAAACAAGAATCATATTCAAAAATAGAAGTCCTAGAATCTGGACACATACAACTTCGTTTAACCACGAAGGTACTAGATGATGGGCAAGTCATTTCACAATCGCATCACAGAAGCGTAGTAACTCCGTTAGACGATATTACTAGCTTACCACAAAGCGTTCAAGACGTTTGCAACGCTTACTGGACTGACGATATTCGCTCAAACTTTAACTCTGACTCAGAATAATGAACTGGAAAATTAATACACTAGAATACACCAACGACAACGACAAAGGGGTTGTTGTAGCACATTGGGATTGCTCCCATACCGAAACTGTTGGAGAAGGCGATGACGCTTTGTCTTACTCAGGCAGACGGTACGGTTCTTGCTCTTTCCAACCTGAACCATCTTCAGAGGATTACATCGCTTTTGATGACTTAACCGAAGAAATCGTTCTTGGTTGGGTAAAAGCTGAAGTAGGCGAAGAAGATGTTGAAGCAAGTATAACGGCACAAATCGAAGCAAAAAAGAATCCTGCGACTTTGAAAGGATTGGCTTGGTAGTTATATTTAGGCAACCTTAAACATAATTATACAAGATGACAATAGAAGAAAGAATTGAAGAACTGAAAATTCAAGAAGCACGTTTACAAATGCAACTTGATGAAATCAGATACGTTAAGCAAGGGTATGAAAATACCCTAAAGGCGAATGAAGAAGCTGATACAAAAGATTGATAAAGCCCTTCCCTATTGGCTCGAGCATATTTTAATCGCTTGGCTGATTCAAGGCGCTATATTCTTACTTACGCACTCTCTCATATTAGGCACACTTTCGGGTAGTGCCTTTTATTTTATCCGAGAACTATACCAGTACTTTATACAAGGTAAAACACACAAAGGGAAGTACGACCATTTAGGTTGGATAGCACCATTTATAGGGTGTTTTTTTGTTTTTATTTTATTTTCGTACATTTTGTAAACCTTAACTAAACAAAGGTAATGAAATTACACACTGAAGCCCTTTCAGAAAACGTGCATTTATTCGAATATACTGGTGTACGTTCAACCGATATAGTACCAACTCTTTTTTGCTCGGATATACATTTAGATTCAATAGGATGCAAAAGGGATATTCTCAAAAGGCACTTCGATGAAATAAAACAAGCCAACGGACTAATCTTTATATTTGGCGATTTACTCGATGTAATGGGTTCGTATGGAGATAGACGTTTGCAACGTGAGGATATAGACCCGCAATTCATTCAGCATGGCCGTACCTACTTAGATTTGGTAGCAGAATACACTATCGAGTTTTTAAAGCCTTACGCTCAAAATATAGCGCTTATATCGTATGGCAACCACGAAAAGACAATAAACAAATTCCACAACCACGATATTTTAAGGTCTATTGTTTGGGCCTTAAATACAGAACCAAAAGTAAACATTCAGTTAGGTGCTTATTCGGGTTGGGTTTTTCTTAGAATGAAAGGCGGGGAAGTCGGTAACTCTCAAGTTTGTAACATACACTACCATCACGGATTCGGTGGAAATGCCAAGCGTTCAAAGGGTATGCTCGATGTACAGATTGAGGCAATGAAATACCCAGATGCTCACATATTAGTTCGTGGCCACACACACCAAAAATGGTACGACCCTTCGACTACTAGAATGAGAGTTACACGCAAGGGCAGGATATACAAAGACAAAATAAAATATATCCAATCGGGTTCCTATGTGGATGGGGTAGCTGAAGGAAAAAGCGGTTGGGTGGTAGAAAAGAACTTTAACCCAACTGATATAGGCGGGTGGTTCGTTGATTTCAAGTACAAAAAGAACAACGAAAAATCGGAGATTATAACGCAAGTAATAGAAACGCCAGTCGAAACATTCTAATGGAATCTGACTACAGACTAATGGCCGAAGATACGCCAGCTGGTACTATCTTTTCTATACACGAAGTTTTTTATTTGAATGGACACCCTTACGACTACGTTTTTATACCTTTGGCTTTAATAGCTACGGACCAAGAAGATTTAATAGCCGACATTCAGCTAGCCCTAGAAGCCTTTGAGCAGCCTACCTTAAGTAAGGACCAGTTCCCCAACGAATACTAATAGTCAAGTATTTTGCGCAAGATACTAGACAATAAAAAAGCCCAGCCAAATAAATGGCTAGGCTTTCAATCCTTAACAAACTACTGTCAATAGAAGGTAGTAAATATGGGTTAAAAAAAAATTTAAAAAAAAGTTTGTAATTAGTTAGGAAGTGTGTATATTAGATGTAACAACAATAACAACGGGAAGGATTCGGCCTTCCTTCTAAACTTAACAAACTATGAAAGAATACCAACGTAATATAATCAAAGAATATGTTTCAACTGCTTTAATTAGCGATGACCCAGAAACGTATTTGCAGGCAGCTATTGAAAACTTATTTCAGTACCTAAATGCTGAACAAGTAGAAAACGAACTAGACACTTTATTTAAATCTGAAAAAACAATACAAATAAGATGAAAGCACTAGCCTACTTATGTACTATAGTGTTTGTCTTTTTCCTGATGGCTGAAGGCGAAACACTAAAGCACGTACTTATACAATTTATAGCAATAACAATAACGGGAACTTACCTAGTATATTATGCCAATAGAAGAACCATATAATTTAATTCACAAAGTCCAGAATGGACATTTAAAGGCAAGCAATGCCTATGTAACCTTACGGGCGCTTAAAAGCGAGATAGAATACGCTATAAAGCAAATAGAAGGCCAGATAGTAGACGAACTTACCTACTTAGATAGTAAAGAAGATTTAATAATAAGCGGGTTCAAGCTATCCCACGTAGCAGGTCGTACTTCCTACGAATACAAGCAGAACAGTATGTGGAAGGATGCAGACGAAGAAAAGAAGCGTATAGAACGCCTAATCAAAGTGGCTACTAAGGATGGCGTTTCTATCGTAGATGATGCCACGGGTGAAATAATAGAACCCGTTAAAATGAAACAAGGAAACGGCTATATAAAAATGGAGCGAAGCAATGACGATTTACAAAAAATTATTTAAAGTAACTAGCACGATGGATAAAATGAGAAAGGACACAGAAAACCCTTTCTTTAAGTCTAGGTACTTCGATGTGAATCAACTAATCGAAGCAGTACGGCCAGCGCTTATAGCCGAAGATTTACTACTGTTACAACCTATTGAAAACGGTGCAGTAGGTACTAGGATTATTGACGTGGAAAGTGGGGAATGTGTAGAAGCGTTCCTTCCTTTACCTGATATTCAAGACCCGCAAAAAATAGGTTCAGCCGTTACTTATTACCGTAGATATACCCTGCAAAGTTTACTAGGTATAGAAGCAGAAGATGACGATGCTAACCTAGCAGCTGGCAATAAACCCAAGGTATCTAAGGCCTTCCAAAAAGATGAAAAGCCTTGGCTTAACGAAGGCACACCCGAATGGGATAAGTGCGAAGATTTCGTAAAAGGTGGGGGCGACCCTAAGCTACTGCGCCAGAAGTACAGTATATCTAAGTTAAATATGGATTATTTTTACTCAATAGCTAAATAAAATAATTATGACACCAGAAAAAGAACTAGAAGAAATAAGGGAATGGATGCAGACCCAAAACATTACTGACTTAAGTTATGCGGTACAGATGCCCGTAATGAGATTAAGAAAGTTTAGGGATATGCAGGCAATAGACCCAGCTTATACTACAATACGAAAACTACAAATTTATAAAAATGGAACTACTAAACTTAATGTTTGATACAATCGACTTACTTGCTAAGATACTAGGTTTTATAGCCCTTTACGGTATTGCAATAGCGCTACTAGACTGGCGCAAAACGGCACGTTATGAAAGTAAGCTAAAAGATATAGAGAATGAGTAAGGCTAAATTTCTAGACGACTTAGAACACGGTAAGTACGGGGAATATCTTTTTCAGCGATACCTACAACTGAAAGGCTTAGATGTACAAAGCGCACCAGATAAAGAATTCCCTTTATATGACGTAGTAAGTATTTTATACGGTAAACGGCACACCTACGAAGTTAAAACCGATAGAAAAATACACGAAACAAATAATCTATATATAGAGTTTTTAAATATAAACAAAATGGCCTTATCTGGTATCTTTAACAGTACGGCTGACTTCTACGTTTATATAGCCCAAGAAACACTTACTGGGTATGTATTTAACAGAAGCTATTTACTAAGCTTTATATTTGAATCTAGGTTTAACACCACGAAGTCAAAAGTAGATAATCAAAATGCTTTAGGATGGATAGTACCACTTAGCGAAGTGCTTAATAAAAAACCACACCTTAAAACAATAAACTTAAATGGGATTGAATAAAAGCAAAAACTTAACGGCCGCCAAAAAAACGTGCGACCAATGGTTCAGCAAATACATAAGAATACGTGATGCTAATACTAACGGCCTATGTAAGTGTATTACGTGCGACACCGTGAAGCCTTGGCAGGATATGGACTGCGGACACTTTCAAAGCCGTAGATTTCTATCCACTAGGTGGGATGAATACAACGCTTCGGCACAATGCCAAAAATGTAACCAGTACGGTGCAGGTGAACAGTACCTACACGGCAGGGCCATAAATGCAAAATTTGGCGAAGGTACGGCTGAATACATTACGCAACTATCTAGGTCCTTACACAAACTCAATAAGAAGGAAGTGATGGAACTAGCACGATATTTTAAACAAGAAACCGAACAACTAGCAAAAGATAAAGGTATAGAAATATGAATAAAGTAATACTAATAGGCCGACTAGGTAAAGAACCAGAAAGCCGATTTACACAAAGCAATATGCAGGTAGTGAACTTCTCTCTGGCCACTTCTAAGAAAGTGAAAGGCGAAGAACAGACCGAATGGCACAACGTAGTAACATTCAGTAAGACGGCAGAAATAGCTGAAAAATACCTAACTAAAGGTTCTTTAGTGTGTGTAGAAGGTTCTATTCAAACTAGCAAATATGAAAAGGATGGACAGACTAGATACAGTACACAAATTGTATGTGATAGGCTGGAGATGTTAGGCTCAAAGGATGAACAAAAGCCAGAACAAAAAACTAGCAATATAGACCTAAACGATATAGATGACGACTTGCCTTTTTAATGGGGTAAGTATATATTAGGCTATACGGAAGGGGCAAGATTTAAACGTATGCAGGGCGTTAAAATTTTACTCAAACCCTTAGGGAATTCTTAGGCTAGTACCTGCATTGCTACCTTTGAGTTCCCTTTTTTATTATTATGAATAAAGGCTGGATTAAATTACATAGACAATTTTTAGAATGGGAATGGTATGATGAACCCAACTGCTTACGGGTATTCCTTCATTGCCTACTTAGAGCAAACCACAAAGACAATAAATATAGGGGCGAAACTATTAAACGTGGTACGTTTGTATCAAGTTTAGATATACTAGCTTTTGAGTTAAAAATAGGTAAACAGTCTTTAAGGACTGCTTTAGGTAAATTAAAAAAGACGGGAGAAATTAACACAAGAACTAACACACGGGGTACGCTTGTAATTGTATGCAACTACGATACTTACCAAGATGAAGCAGATGAAACTAACACGCCAGCTAACACGCCACTAACACGCAACCAACATACAACTAACACGCAACTAACAACTAACAAGAATGATAAGAATGTAAAGAATGAAAAAAATGAAAAGAATATAGTACCCACTATAAGCGAAGTAGAAGAATACTTTAAACAAACTGATAAAATTCAGACTAGCCACATACAACTAGAAGCAGAAAACTTTATAAACCACTATGAAAGTATAGACTGGAAGCGTAACGGTAAAAAGATTAAAAACTGGAAGCTTCAAGCTTCTACTTGGGCTAATAATTATGTAAAATTCAACCCAGTAAGACGAAACATTCACGAAAACCCATTCGAATAATGAGAATAGCCAATAACAAACACGATGCACTTACTAATCAAAGCTTAGGATTAAAATTTGAATACCCTAAGCAACTTTTAAAGCTACTATATGACTTCCACACAGATATAGGCGCTACAAGGGAACTACCATCTGATAAAGAAAGGCTCAAAGAATACCTAGTAAGATTACACGAAACCATAGCAGTTAAAAACCCACTATTTCCAGACACTACAGAATTTGAGAATGTATACGGTATATGGATGATGGCCGTAATTTATGAAGTAGCACCAAGGCACGGGAATAATATATCGGCACTAGCTAGATGTTTTAACGAATGGTACAAACTAAATGCTGACCAGTTTATAGAATCCAATCAACAGACCTATACGCAAACTTCTAGGACTATTAAGGATTTTACTAACGTAGAAATAGCACGGCTTTACGATATAGTGGAAATGCTTAACGATGGCGACCTTATCGGGGGGCTATTCAATACTGGTGGCGCTCAAAGCTTTTTCAAGCGCTTAAAAGTCGAATATGAAGCTAGGGCGCTTTAACATAAATTTAGTATATTAACAATATGAAAGTAGTAGAACGTAAAATTAACGAACTGATACCAGCTGAATATAATCCGAGGCAGCTAAGCAATGAGCAGGCCGAACAGTTAAAAGCAAGCTTGCAAAGATTTGGGGCGGTTGACCCAGCTATTATAAACACACACCCAGACCGTAAAAACATTATAGTAGGTGGACACCAAAGGTTAAAGACTGCCCAAAGTATAGGCTGGACCACTTTTCCTTGTGTAGAAGTAGAACTAGACCGTGATAAGGAACGGGAACTTAACATTCGGCTTAATAAAAATACTGGTGCTTGGGATTATGATGCTTTAGCTAATTACTTTGAAGTGGAAGAACTTACTGACTGGGGTTTTAGTAATGAAGAACTATTCGGGGATATAGAAGCTGAAGAAGTAGAAGCAGAAGAAGATGATTACCAAGAACCTGATGATATAAAGGTTGATGTAGTGCTGGGCGATTTAATCGAGATTGGCCCACATCGACTATTGTGCGGAGATAGCACCGATAGCGACCAAGTGGCTAAACTGATGAATGGAGAAAAAGCGGACATGGTATTTACAGACCCGCCATTTCCGAACAATAGTGAAATAATGCACGATATGATAAATAATATAGAGGGTGCATTTAACAATTCAAGAATCTACTGCAATGGATTGATGATATGGTTTTGGGATAATTTACAATTTCCACCATTTGCAGAAATGGTAACTTCAAAACACATTTGGCATAAAACAAACGGTTGGCAAGCCGGACACTTTGAAACAATGTATTGCTATCACAATGATAAAACAAGACACGAACAGATTGTCTATTCAGTAAACAATGTGGGTGGAGAAAACAATAGAGCAGAGCAAGGTTATCACCCAACTCCAAAGCCAATATCATTGATTGTAGATATATTGAAAGATAAAAAATGTAATACCACTATTGATTTGTTTCTAGGAAGTGGCTCAACAATGGTAGCATCACACCAACTCAAACGTAAATGCTATGGTATGGAGTTAGACCCTAAGTACTGTCAAGTTATTATCGACCGAATGAAAAAGCTAGATGATACATTGGAGATAAAAATAAATGGAGAGCCTTATGGCGTACAAGACTGAAGATTTATATAGCAAAGCTATAGAAGCTATTAAAAGTAATAACCTATTCTTTTTGACTGATGTATATGCTTACTTAGGTATTTCACACGATACTTTTTATAAGCATTTCCCTTTGGAATCGGAAAAAATGGAAGCTATAAAAGAAGCTATTGATAAAAACAAAGCCCGAACAAAAATAAGCATACGCTCCAAACTACATAGTAGCACTTCACCTACTGGGCTACTGGCCCTATATAAGCTTATATGTACACCAGATGAACGCAAGGCTTTAAGTATGCAGCACCACGACCACACTAGTGAAGGTGAGAAAATTACGAATGTAACTTTTGAGTATGTCAAGCCACAAGATTCAGATAAATGATTTATTCTTTTGGACACTAGAATCTGATAAGCCATATATAGTACATCAAGGCGGCACATCAAGCGGAAAGACTTACGCTATACTACAGTACCTTATAAGCATAGCCAGTAAAAAGAAAGACCTTACTATAACCGTAGTAGGGCAAGACATTCCAAACCTTAGGGTAGGTGCTTATAGGGATGCCCAGAACATCATATATAACGACCCTTTTTTCACGCAAGAACTAACAGACCACAATAAAAGCAATAGGGTGTTTACTTTCTCTACGGGTTCTAAGATTGAGTTTAACAGTTATAACGATGAAATAGATGCCCGAAGTGGTAAACGCACCCATAGTTTTTTTAATGAAGCCAACGGTATAGACTACGGGATATTTGAACAGATTAGTATGCGAACTACCCAGCAGACTATTATCGACTTCAACCCTTCGGCTGCCTTCTGGGCGCACGATAAACTACAAGGCCGTGATGACGTGGACTGGTTCGTATCTACCTATCGAGATAACTATTTTATTCAGCCTAGTATTAAGAATAAGATACTAAGCTACCAACCAACGCCTGAAAATATAAAAGCAGGAACGGCTAACCAGTACCGATGGCAAGTTTATGGACTGGGTGAAGTGGGTAGGTTAGAAGGGCTAGTGTTTCCTAACTTTGAAACTACTAACGAATGGCCCGAGAATTATAAGTGGCGATGCTTCGGGCTAGACTGGGGCTATACTAATGACCCTACGGCCCTAGTAGAAATACGCTACAACGGTGGGGCTTTATACTGGAAGGAACATATATACAAACGCCAGCTTACAAACCAATATATTAGCCGTTTAATCAAAGAACTAGGCGTAACGGATGAAATAGTAGCCGATAGCGCAGAACCCAAGAGTATAGCCGAACTTCGCAATAGTGGGGTGTGGGTGAAGCCAGCTAAGAAAGGTAAGGATTCGGTGATGTTTGGTATTCAGCTGCTACAAGACTACCCGATAAAGATACACGCCCAAAGTAAGAACCTGATAGAAGAATTTAGCAGCTATACGTGGGCCAAAGACCGTAGCGGCCAGCCTACTAATAAACCTATAGACGATTTTAACCACGGTATAGATGCGGGTAGGTATGCAATAATAGACAGAATGAAGAAAAAAACCCTAGATATTTCTTTAGCTTAAAGCAAGGAACACCCGTTCCTAAAAAAAAATTTACTGTAAAAACGGGCTTTAAATACCTAAAAAAGGCTATTTCTAACTTTATTAAAAAAAAGTTTAAAAAATATTTGCATTGTATATTAGAACTGTGTATATTTATAACAGATTAAACGATAACAAAATCACAGAATGATGACTTACAACGAAACCAACCGACCAACCTTAGAACTAACAAAAGAAATTAACTGGATGCTTTCTAAAGCCAGATTTGAAGATAGCAAATACACTTTTAAAGGAAACCTACCCTATAGAATGATGCGAAAAATTTCAGACTTTGCTTTCAATGAAGAAAGCCCACTAGAATGGAGAATGGGTAAATTTTATTATAACGCAGGTAACGGTACTATTGTAAACCTAAAAACACCAGACACGGTAGGTAGTACATTTGTAAAATTAGAAGTATTCACTAACTGGGAAAATTAAAACAAACGGGGGGGTAACCCCCCTTTCAATTCTTAACTTAAACTACAAAACAATGAATAATATAGACAAGCTGAATATATGGCTAGACTTTCTAGTAGATAAAGGTAGAGAAATAGAAGAAGTGCAAGGTTTTATAGAATCTTCTAGCAGTGAAAAACACGCACTTTATTTTAGCGATATGTTAATTGACTACGAAGAAATGGTAGTAAAGGCTAAAAAAATTATATTTGACATAGTAGAAGATTGTAATTTATCGAATCAGAAATAAAAATAACAAAATACAGATAACAATGACTGGAACACTTAGAACTATAGAATGCAAAGACTGGAAAGGTGAACCCATTACTTACTATGAAATGGATTTAAAATTTCAACACACCTATCATAACTTCACCTACTTTAGTATAGAAGGGGAAAGTAAGCAGGGCTTTCTGGACCGTATTACCTATGAAGTAAAGAAGATGTATAGCGGGGCTACTTTAAACTGGATAGAAGAATGATACAATGCGAATGTTCAGACGATGAACTAGAGATAAAGGACTTAGAGATAGAAGATAATAGCTTTACACATCACTTCGGAACGGAATACGACTACGAAGTAGTTTGCCCTAATTGCGGTGCGTCTATGGCTGAATTTGCAAGCGTAGATGAGATTATAGAATCAAGAAGTGAATGGTAATTCATTCACTAACATCGAAAACAATAACTGATGAATGAAAAAATAAACGACAAGTATATTGCGCAAAAAACTTGACTACAATCTGCACAATGAAAACCCTAAAATCTGCACAATAAAATGACACAATCAATGAAAGAAGAACAAGAGGTATGGGATTGGTTGCAAGATAAGCACGTTCCAGACCTAGCTAGAAAAACTGGACTAGGTACAACGCCCATTTATTATTTTAAGCACGGTAAGGCTAAAAATGCTAGCTTCCATTTAATACGTTCACTTCAGCTAATAAAAGAAAAAGAATGTACACCCTAGCACTAGATGCCTTCACCAGATACCAGAACACAGAACTACCTTATAGCAAAGCCCTAAAAGCTTACCAACGCTTTAAGAATAGAATACCTGATAACTGGGAACTGATTACTACGTTCTGCGAAAAAATGAATATAGGCTACGATACTTTGTTCGAAAAGACCCGAAAACAAGAAGTAGTACGATACCGTTCTTTATTCTATAGCTGGGTAAGTTTACCACACATAGAAGTGGCTAGAATGTTTGACATACATCACACTACTGTGATGCACTTAAGAAGCACACATAAGGACCGACTATTACAAGATAAACAATATAGAATTTTAAGCAGACGACTAAACTCTTAACTCTATAGCTATTTAGTGTGATAGCTAAATAGCTTTTTCATTCTGTAGAAGCTAGTAGATGTGAAAGTTTACTAGCTTTTTTTTGCTTATTTCAATACTTGTAAAAAATTGTTAATTTAAGGGCAACACAAAAAAGCAAATTATGGCCCTATTTGACCTTTTACCTTTCGCAAAAACGAAAGCACCAAGCACCCGTCTAGTGAATGAATTAAACAGACAGTTATTTAGATTCCACAAGGGTATGCCGATTTCTTTAGATGACACCCAGAACGCTTACGTTGAAGATGGCTACGAAATAAACCCAGATGTATATAGCGTAGTTAATGGGATTACTAAAGCAGCCGCTGCCGTTCCACCTATCATTCACATAGTTAAGGACCAGAAGAAAGCCCTTAAGTACAGACAACTAACCAACACCGTAAAGGATAAAGCTACACGGGGGGCTATTGATAACCTTCTGGAACTAAAGCAGCAGGCCTTTGAAGAAGTACACGATGAACAAGACCCACTTTATAAGCTAATCAATAACCCGAACCCACTACAAGGCTATCCCGAATGGTATGAGAATATGAAGGGCTTTCAGCTGATTACGGGTAACGGGTACACACACTTTATAGAACTAGGTGATGGTACATTCGGTGAGATGTGGGTAATGCCTTCGCAGTTTACTAAGATAGTAGCTGATTCTTCTTATGAAACTCTAGTAAAGGGCTATATCATTGATATGTACGGCCACGATGGACACCAGATACCAGCTGAAACCGTTATGCATTGGAAGTACTGGAATCCTGACTACGATAGTGTAGGCTCCCACTTATATGGAATGAGTCCACTAAAAGCAGCTCGTAGAGCGATAAGACTAGGCAACGATGGCGACCAAGCACTAAGTAAAGCCCTAAGAAATGGCGGTGCTTCGGGTGTAGTCTATCCTACTGACCCAGACCTAGAGCAACTAACACCAGCCCAACGTTCACAGTTAGAAACTTATCTACGCAGTATGCAAGGCCCAGACAACTATAAGGCTTGGTTAGTATCTAATGTAAAATTAGGCTTCGAAAAGTTCGGGATGCCCCCCGTAGATTTAGAGATTATCGAAGCGGGTAAAATGACGCAACGAGATATATGTAATGTGTTCAACTTTCCTTCTGAATTACTAAATGACCCTGACAATAAAACCAACGCTAATAAGCAGGAAAGTAGAAAGCAATTATATCTGGATAATGTGATACCAGAACTTACTAGGGATTACGCAGAACTTAACCGTTCTTTAGTACCCGTGTTTAACCGTGCAACTGGTAAAAACTACCATTTAGATTTTGACATTCAAGCTATAGATGCACTTAACAAAGATAATAGTGAGAAAGTACAATGGCTAGAAAGAGCTTGGTGGCTAACGGCTGATGAAAAACGTTTAGAAATGGGCTACCAACCTATAGGCGACAACAATAGATACATACCTATGAACTTAGTGCCTGATGCTGCTAACGAATTGACAGACGAAGAAATTAAACTATTAAAAAGCGAATACGGTGCTTAGGTATTTTACACAAAGCGATTTTGACAAATGCACACCTTCGTGTAACATTCAAGATATGAACCCTATCTTTATGGAGATGCTCGATAGTGCTAGACATATAGCTAAGATACCATTCGTGCCGACTTCGGGCTTTAGAAGCGAAATTTACGAAAGGGAGCAAGGAAGGGATGGCACAAGTTCACACACCAAAGGGCTGGCCATAGATTTAAAGGCCACTACCAGCACCCAACGCTTTAAGATTATAAACGGACTTATTTCTATTGGGCTAAATAGGATAGGGATAGGTGAAAATTTCATTCACGTAGATATGGATAAAAGTAAGGCACAGAAAGTAATTTGGCACTATTATGGATAAACAAGAACTTAACCAAGTAAAATACGATATTACAAAACTTGAAGCTATGATAGAAGTATTAGCTAAAGATATACAAGATATAAAAGAAGCTTTACTAGGTAATGACTTTGGAAATGAAGGCTTAGTAAAAAAAGTGCAAAGTAATGAAAGAAATATTGCAGAATTGGTTAAGTTTAAACAAAAGATAGTAGCCTACGCCACTGGTTTAAGTGTGGGGTCGGGTGCTTTAGTTAATTATCTAATGGAACTGATAAAATGAAGAAACCACTAAAAGACTGGAAAGTTGTACAACTGATTCAAAAGACTGTAGCAGGTGAAAACAAACTAGGTGAAGTTATTCACGGTGCTTTAGATATTCTACCTATTCCGAACCAGCCACTAGGTAAACTAGCTAAGGCTATTTTGAATGGTCAATGGCAGGAAACTAAAAAAGAAATTTTAGAAGCTTTTACGCTTCGTAACATAGTAGCTATTTCATTAACTACTTCGCTTATTATGGGATGGCTAACACCTGAAGATGTGCAACAGTTTATGCAAGTGCTAAACGAACTTCTATAATTCCTATTTGTTATTGTATATACTAGGCTTTGAAAGGCTTAGTGTTTTTTTATGCCTATCCCAACACCACATAGCAATGAAACGCAGGGCGACTTTATGGCCCGATGTGTTTCTTTTTTAGTGGATGAAGGCCGAGAGAATGAGCAGGCCGTAGCTATATGCTTCCAGCAGTATAGGGAATCAAATAAGAAGGAAGCCCAGCACTATTATATGACGTGGAAAACCTTCGATAATAAACGTAGGTCCTTTGAGCGATATGCAGAACGTACTTTTTACCGTGCCTTAAGAAAGCAATTAAAGCAGTACCTAGACGAAGTAAATAAACGGGGTATTATAGACTTTGATATAGAAGGCGTAGTTACTACCGAACCAATGGCCGAAGCCTACACTAAAGTGTATAAAAGGGTGATGAAAGTATTCGGCCAAGAATCGTATGCCCAAGTGAAGGAATCTATACAAAAAGAAACGGGTGTGGATTGGGATATTCTTATAGAACAATGGATAGCAGGCAATTTAATACTAAACCCTTCTGATACTACACATAAAATTGTTTTAGTTACAGAAAACACTAAAAAAGGTGTAAGGGCAGCAGTAGCAGCAGCTTTAAAAGAAGGCACACCTATACCACAATTCGCAAGGGAATTAAGCTATATGCCCGATTTTAGTATGCGAAGGGCTACACTAATAGGTAGAACAGAAATAATAAGCGCTTCAAACGCTGGTTCAGTTTTAGGGGCGCAAGCTTCGGGTGTGCCTACTAGAAAAATATGGTTATCAACCCAAGACGATAGAACTAGGGATTTGCATATTATGGTAAGCGGCCAGAAAGTGCCTAACTTAGAAACACCCTTTAAAGTGGGTGCTGATGAAATGCAATATCCGGGAGATTCTTCACTAGGTGCAGCTGCTAGTAATACTATTAACTGTAGATGTACTGTTATATACGAACCCTATGACGATAATCTTTAGCTATAATAGGCCCGATTTACTTAAGCGAGTAATAGAGCAATGCCCAGAAAAGCCTATAGTTATAGACGATGGTTCTGACTTTGACCCTATGCCCTTCGTGGGAATGTGTGAGTTTCATAGACTACGCCACAAAGGTAAAGAGCAGTATTTTCTAAACTGGCAATATGCCTTTAAGATATGCGCAGAAAGTACAGACGACTTTTTTTTATTCTTACCTGATGACTTTTTGAATGTGGACCACAAAACAATAGAATACCTATATACTAACCTAAATGGTAAGTATGCCTATAATCTTTTGAATGATGGCAGGCCACAATGTTGGACACCCGTAAAAAGAAAAGAAGTAACACTAGCAGGGGTAGAATCTTATAGGGTTAGCTATTGTGATGGTGGGTACTTTACGAATAGAGAAACTTTAGAAGCTATAGACTTTGAGCAGGAATTTATTTCCTTTAGGCGCTTTGATGTGCAAAATATTTCCAGCGGGGTAGGTGAAACACAAAGCCGTAAATTCTACAAGTCTTACATTCCTATGTACTGTCCTAAAAAAAGTCTATGTTACCACGGTGAACACGATTCTGTAATGCACTACGAACTAAGAAAAAAAGAACCACTTAAAAGCTTATGAGCGTAACCGTTATAATACCATTCGTAGAAGATAGGGGCTATTTGGATAAAGCTATAGATTCAGTAAAGAATCAAACCTATAAATGTAAGCTGATACTAAGCCAGTCAAAAAATAAAGTAGGTTATAATCTTAATAGGGCTATAGAAAAATGTACTACTGACTACTGGGTGTACTTATGCGATGACGATATTCTACCGATAGACAGTATAGAAAGAAGGGTAGAAGCAATGGTTGAAAATGATTTTATTCACGGTAAAGGTATATTTATGGATGGAGATATATATACACCACATAAAATGGGAATTTTAGAACCAACGTTTAACGACTTAATGCAAAAGAACCACATATTCGGGGGTACTTGTATGTATAGAACCAGCTGGCACAAAAGGGTGCAATGGAATGAGTCATTATGGACTGGCGAAGAACTAGACTACCATTTAAACCTACTTAAGCACGGTGCTAAGATAGGCTTCTGCGATGAATTTGTTTACTTGTATAGAAAACACGAAAACCAAAAGTCAAACTATAAAACGAAGGCTTACACTAATAAAAGAAAAGCAGCCATTAAAAAAATAAGAGAAGCTTATGAATAAACTAGGAATCATAGCGGGTTTATTGTGTTTAATATATGCCCTTATTTACGACTATCATTTAGCTATTATTTTGTTACTGTATTTTGTAGCTAGTAAAACCGATGTAGTTATTCTAATAGACAGAAAAATAGAACTATTAGTCATTGAACTAAGCAAAAAGTTATAACTTTTGGACATTACTGCTAACATAGCCACAATAAAAGCCCGTAAAGACACCCTACAAAAAGTAGTAGATTCGCTACGCTTTCAAGTAGATGTAGTTCGGGTATACGGTAACGACTACGTGCCAGAAGTAGAAGGTGCAGAAGTTTATAGTGGCCCAGACTATACCGATAACGCTAAATTCTTCTGGCTCCCGATAAGCAAGGGGCTTTATCTTTCGTGCGATGACGATATAATTTACCCGCCTGACTATGTAGAAACGATTCTAAAGGCACGCAAAAAGTACCCGAACACTTGGCTAACCTTCCACGGGCGAAGGCTTAAGGGGTTAAATTTACCCTACTATACGGGCCACGATGCCTATCAATGCTTAGGCGAAGTAGATGCAGACTACCAGATAGACGTAGCAGGCACGGGGGTAAGTGCTTTTCATACCGACCTGATAAAGTTCGACCCACTTACTTGGAAAGATTACCGAATGAGCGACCTAATGGCTTCGCTAGAATGTGCTAAGAAAAACATTCGTATTATTTGCTTAAAGCATCAAAGGTTCTGGATAAAGAGCGCAGAAAGCCACCTAAAGCAGTCCATCCACAATAGGGAATTTAGAAACACCAGACAGAATGAACTGGCTAATGTGATTTATGAACTTGCTTCCAAAAACAGATAGCAAACATAAGCAACGCTTGTATATCTGACTTTTCTACGGGCCAGTTATTGTCTAGCTGCTCTTGGACACGGTTAATTAGTTTATCCATATTTAAAAATAAAGGTTTATGCAATCTATATATTGTAATTGTAAAATGATGTAAAAAATGTGTATTTTTACAACAAACCTATTTTATGACTTATACCGATTATCCAAAGGCAGCAACCGAGAACGCTAAACGTGCTTTAAAGTACCGTGAAGAAAGCGGCAATCCTAAAGACTGCGGTACACCCGTAGGATGGGCTAGGGCTAACCAGTTAGCAAAACGTGAAGCAATTAGTGAAGATACTGTTAAGCGAATGGCTAGTTTCAACCGACACCGACAACACAAAGACGTGCCTTATGATGAAGGATGCGGGGGCTTAATGTGGGATGCTTGGGGCGGCACGGAAGGTGTGGACTGGGCCATAAGAAAAAGTAAAGAAATTGATGAGAAAGGATTTCAACCAACCAATGATACTATGAATTTACCTTGGAAAACAAAAAGCACCAGCGCTTCTGTAAAGGGCGTTGATATGGACCGTAGAATAATAGAAGGCTACTATTCTATTTTCGACTTCAAAGATTCTGATGGGGATGTAATGCTCAAAGGGTGTTACGAAAAAACCCTAAAAGAAAACGGTCCTAATGGTAAGAACAGAATAATGCACTTATACCAGCACGACCCACTACAAGTACTAGGTAAGCCGATGACCCTAATGGAAGATGAAAAGGGTTTATATTTCCGTACAATGATTTCAGACACGGAACTAGGTAACGATGTACTTAAGCTATACCGTGATGGAATACTAACCGAACATTCTGTAGGTATCAATTTTATACAACGTGAATACGATTCTCAAGAAGATTCTTACTTAGTAAAAGAAGTTAAGATGTGGGAAGGTAGCACGGTTACTTGGGGGGCTAATGAAATGGCTATAGGTGGAATGGCCAAAGGTTCCCAAAAAGACCAAGTAGAAAAATACAAAGAACTTTCGAAGGCGTTTTATTCTGGTGATTACACCGATGAAACATTTAGGCTAATCGAAGCACAACTTAAGCACTTAGAACAAACATTTAAAGATTCACTTCAAACTGAAAAGCCGATTCAAGTCACTTTAAAGGAAGAAGCCGAAACTATTGAGCAAGTGTTTAAAACATTCAACCAATCATTCAACTTAGAAAAGGAGTTCCAAAAATGGACTTAGAAAAAACTTTAAAAGAAGGGCTTGAGTCGGTAAAAGGACACGTAGATGTTCTTAAAAATGACCTAGAAGCCCGATATGACAAACTTCAAGAAGAAGTAAAAGCCACTGGTCAAGCTGACGAAGCTACCAAAGGCGAAATTAAAAACCTAGAGCAAATTATTGCTTCACAAAAAGAGCGTATTGCTGCGATTGAAAAATCTAGCAACCGACTAGGTTCTAATGGTCAACCTACTTCTATGAAGTCTAAAGTACAAGACGCTTTAGAAGCTAAAGAAGTACAAGAGCAAATGGAAGCGTTCAAAGCTGGTAATATTTCTGGCTTCACTATGAACACTAAAGCCGTTATTACTGAATCAGGTGCTTATACTGGTGATGTTGTACCAGCTGACTATGTTGCAGGTTTCAAGTTTGACCCTGAGCGTAGAACTCACGTAAGACAGTTCTTACCAAACGGTACTACAAATAGCGACAAAATCCGTTATATCAAAGAAACTAACTTCACTGATAACACTGGTGTTGTTGCTGAAGGCGATGCTTCTGGACAAAACGATTTTGATTTAGTTGCTACTGATGCCGTAGTAGAAAAAATTGCTGCTCACTTCCGTGTTTCTAAAGAAGCATTGAATGACACTGCAGGACTTGCTAGCCATATTTCTCTACGTGGAATGGAAAAGTATATGGTAGAAGAAGATGCTTACCTTCTTTACGATTCTACTTATGGCCTTACTATAACTTCTACTGACTACACGCTAGATTCTTACACTGGTGATGCTGATGCTCAAGAGCATGACGTATTGCTAGAAGCTATCAAGCAGGTAGAAAACCGTAACTTCCGACCTTCTGCTATCATGATGGGTATTGGTCGTTTCTATGATATGATTCGTAGAAAAGACGCAGACGGACGTTACATTTTCCCTAATGACGTAGTATTCGGTCAAAGAGTACCAGTAATACGTGGTGTACCTATCATAGCTACTAACGCAATCAATGCCACTGATGGAAACGCTAACGATTTCTTAGTGGCTGACTTTGCACAGTTGACTACTCTTTTTGACCGTGAATCTATGCAAGTTCGTTTCTACGAGCAAGACCAAGACAACGTAGTTAAGGACTTGGTTACTGTACAGATTTCTGGCCGTTTGGCGTTACCTACTTACCTACCTAATGCAGGTGCTTTCGGTAACTTCACTACTGCTATCCAGAACGCAGGTAATTCTTAAGATTACCCTAAGGAAATTTGGAACTAGGGGCGGTTCGATTCCGCCCTTTCCTTCTAACTAAATTTATTGCTATGCCTTACCGATGTAGAAGAAACTTTAGGTACGGTAAACAACCGTACAAAACAGACCAACCGTTTAAAGGCCCTAAAAACGTAGTAGAAGATATGCTAAGCCGTGGGCTTTTATACGAAACCAAAGAAGATAAACGGGCCTATACTGTAGATGCTAAAGTTCACATAGAAAAAGACACCAATACTAAGACGATGTACTACGTGAAGAAAGGCAACCAGATAATAGACCGACTACCCGAAAGCAAGGCTAAAAAATTGAGGGATGAACTAAATGCTAAGAAGTAGCTTAAAAACACCTGACTACGGCCGTAATGGCGTAGTAACCATTTCTACTACTGAAACTGGTACTAATGCTTCAACCGATGTACTAAGTACGGCTGATGCTAAAGCTTGGATGAAAGTAGATACTTCTGCTGACGATTCTCTAATAGCTGATTTAGTGGCCGAAGTAATAGACATAGTAGAAGATACTTATTCGTTTCAGCTGATAGAGAAAACGGTAACGGCTACTTATGAAATGTACGGTAAGCGGGTGGACCTACCTTTATTCCCAGTTCAGTCGATTAGTACTGTGAAAACTATTACTAATGACGGCACAGAAACTACTTTGACTGCTGGGGATGATTTTTATTTGCAAGGCGATACATTGATATTTAACACCTTGTACGATTATAGCGAACCGTTCCAAAGGTTACGCTTAGAAGTGGTTTATACGGCAGGCTTCGACCCTATTCCTAATGGGATTATTTTAGGACTTAAGAAAGCCGTGCTTTCAAGCTACGAAGATAGACAAGACCTAGTAGAAGGTTCGGTTAATGAACTGCCCAATGGTTCTAAAAGCCACTTTAAAAGGTATGCTAAATTATTCTAATGAAAACCAAAGCCAGACAAGCAAATGTAGGTTTAATGAAGCAAAGGCTAACAATACAGTATTACAGCCTTTCATCAGATGGTATGGGTGGGAATACCCAGACTTGGAATACTTTAGCAACTGTGTGGGGTAAGGTAACGCCCACTTCTGGAAGGGAAAGCTACGAGATAGGCGGCCTTAAAGGTGATGTTAGATATAAGATACTTACCAGATATAGGGATGACTTTGTAGCAGCTGGATATAATAAAGCTACCTACGACTATCTTTTAAGAATCTTATACAATGGCCAGACGTTTAATATAGAATATGCCCAAGACAAGGGAGAAGAAAACACTTACACGGAACTAATAGCGGTGGCTGAAAGTGCTTAGAACTGAAATTTCACGTAAGGACTTAAACAATATACTAGGGAAGCTAAACACCCTTAGTAAGAAAATGCGTAAAGACTTGGAGTTTACAATAAATAAACACGCCTTAAGGATAGAAAGCGATGCTAAAAGCAGGGTAGTAGTAGATACTGGGCGCTTAAGAAGTTCTATAAAGACCGAGAAATTAGGCAAACTAGGTAGAACAGTTTACACCAATGTAAAATATGCACCCTATGTAGAATTCGGTACTAAAGGAAATGTAGAAACCGAAATTATGGGCCAAGACTATTCAAAAGTGGCTATTCAGTTTAAGACTTCTACGGATTCTATAGGTGGTGTACGTGCTAGACCTTTCTTATTTCCAGCCTTTGAAACGGAACGGCCTAGAATTATTAAAGCTTTAAAAGACTTAGTGCAAAGTGGCGGACGATTATAACATACAAGGTATAGTTAAAATGCACCGTAAGACGGGCCGAATGATACGAGAAGATAATTCTTATATCAATATGGCTGATTACGAGGCTAACAGTCATAGAGACTACTACAAAAAAGTCCTTGATTTCCACGTTGAGATGTCTTTGGGTAATGTGCCTAATTTTAGCATTGTACATAAGTTTGGGAGAAATGCTAATGTAGGAAGTACGTTTGCACCAATTACACAATCGGGATTTTATAGAATGCCAACTTCCAATACGGCACTAGAGATTGTTTCAAGTAGTGCAGATGATAATGCTTCGGGTATAGGTGCAAGAACGGTGTATTACGAAGGGCTAAAAGAGGTGGCGGGTGAGTTAATTATCACTTCGAACACAGTAACTATGAACGGTCTTACACCAGTTGCACTACCTGATTCTCTTATAAGATTATACAGATGGTATGTTGCAACAAGTGGAACGTATGCAACTCAATCACTTGCAAGCCATCAGGGAGAATTAACTATACAAGAAAGCGGAGCAGGTGATATTTGGTCGGCTATAAAAGCCAATGGAATTTTTAAAGGACAGTCTCAAATAGGATGCTACACTGTTCCTAGTGGTTATACTGCTTTAATAAATAGAATAGCTTATTCAGTACAAGCAACACTTGAAGCTGAAATTATTTTTATGCAAAGGAATGGCGTTTTGAATACAACTGCACCATTTGATGCCTTGAGAGTTATCACAGATATTGATTCAGCAAAGGGTACGACTTCGGTTGATTTTGTCGCTCCCATAGCTATACAAGAAGAAACGGACTTAATTTTTATGGGTAAAAGTAAAGGCGGTCAAACACTCCCAATGACGATAGACTTTGAAATTAAACTTGTACAAAATGGCTAAAGATTCAACTACCCAACTACAAACTGCGTACTATACACTACTTAATACGAATGTTTCACTTTCGGGTAGTGTAATACCCGTATATGACGAAGTTCCTAGCAATGCTACCTATCCACACATTCAATTTGCAGATACTACGCTAGTGGATAATTCTACTAAAAGCACGTTTATGGATGAAGCAACGTTTAGCTTAAGTGTAGTAGATAGATTTAGTTTAGATAACGGCACACGGTCAAGAATAAACAGTATAGTGGACCAAGTAAAACAAATAATACGAGCAAGGCCCGTACCTTTTAACCTTACAGACTTCAACGTGATAATTTCTGTAGTGGATAACGATTTATTCAGAAAAGAAAAGACCGACACCTATACTTACTTCATTCGGGAGTTAAGATTTCGCCACGTAATAGAAGAAAAATAAGGGTGTATTAAAAGTCGTTAGATTTTTTTATCTTTTACAAAGTTTAACACGCAACTAATTTTTAAAACTATGGCCGCAGTAAACGGAACTTTAATACTGGTAAGCGATGACGGTACTGCTTTTGCAGCTACTACTTCGGCTACCTTAAACATTGAAATGGACCTACCAGACGCTTCTACTAAAGATAGTGCTGGATGGGCTGAACACATACAAGGACAGAAGTCTTGGTCGGTTGACTTAGACGGAATAGCTGACTTTGAAACTTCTACGGGTACAGTAGATGTGCTAGTAGATTACTTAGTAAGCAGAACCCAAGCTACTATCGAATTTGAACCACAAAGCGGTGCTTTTACTACTAAAGGTGTTTCTTATACGGGAACGGCTTCTTTAGCTTCTGTAAGTATAGTAGCTGCCAATGAAGATACTGCTACCTTAAGCGGTTCTTTTACTGGCGATGGCGCTTTAACCCGTGTAGCAGTTAGCTAATGAAGGGAACTAAAAAAGTTACCATAGACGGAAAGGCTTATTCGTTTAAGTTTGACTTAAATGCCTTAGAACGATTTACCGAAGAAGCAGGGGTAGGCTTAAATGGTTTAGATGAAGCACTAGATAAAGTGGCTAACATTAAACTGTTTATACAAGCCCTATCTGCTTCTGGTGGTGATGAAGTACCTAAGGAAGCTATCGGTACTATGGACTTTTCGCAACTAGCCCAAGTATTCGAGTTAGTTCGGGAGTCGGTGGGAAACCTAAAAGGCCCAAAGTAAAGGGCCAGCCGATAGAAACCCTAGAAGAACTTTACATACTAGGCTACCAGATGGGGCTAAGGCCCGATGAATTAAGAAGTACTACCTTGTATGACTTTAATTTAATGGGCAGGGCTTTCAATGAAAATAGAAAGCACGAATTTAACATAATGCGTATAAATGCCTTTTTAATTTCGGTGTATTCTGGGCTGGAAGGTAAGGCACGAAAAAAACTAACACCTAATAAGATGTTCCCAATGGATGAAATAAAAAGCGAGCGAATGACTAAGGAACAACTTATAGCTTTATTCGAGCGTTCCAATAGACGCAGGGGGGTAGAATGTTAGGTAGGTTAGATGTAAAGATAGGCGCAGATATTTCTTCTTTTACGGGACAGATAAAAAAAGCTAGTTCTACACTTAACCAGTTCGGCAATAAAGTAGCAGGTATAGGAAAAATAGTATCTGCTGGGATTTCTACGCCTTTGATTGCAGCCGCAGGCTTAAGTGTTAAAGCTTTCGATACGCAGATACAAGCCGAAAAAAGACTAGAAGCAGCCCTACGAAGTGCAGGGGAATTTACCCAAGCAACCCTTAAAGACTTCAAAGAATTTGCTATTAGCCTACAAAACGTTACAACTGTAGGCGATGAATCTACCCTTAAGCTATTGCAAGTGGCTAAGTCTATGGGCTTAACTAATGAGCAAGCTAAGAGAGCAGCTAAGAATAGTATAGCACTTTCTAAGTCTATGGGGATAAATGAGCAGTCGGCCATTCGATATACGGCTGCTTTAGAGCAGGGCGATTCTACGATGCTTAATAGGTACTTACCTACCTTAAGACAAGTAGAAGATGATTCAGAAAGGGCAGCCAAGGCTCAAGAATTATTAGGGCAAATGTTCGGGGCAGCTACTGCCGAAGCACAAAGTGGTTTAGGCCCACTTACCCAGATAAAAAATACCTTCGGGGATTTACAAGAAGAAATAGGTGCTATAGTACTAGAGTATATGAAGCCTTTTATCGAAGGGCTTAAGAACTTAGTAGATGCGTTTAAAAACAGTTCTAAAGAAACTAAGACGTTTATAACGCAAGTAATGCTTATAGGTTCCATAGCAGGCCCAGCTATTGTAACTTTAGCTTTAGCGTTAAAGGGTTTAGCTTTAGCTTTTGCGATGCTTACTAGCCCAGTTGCTTTAGTGATAGGAGCTATAGGTTTATTATCGGCTGCTTTTATATATGTAGCGGCTAACTGGGATGCTTTTAAGGAACGGTTTACTGATATAATTTGGTGGAAAAATGCCATATTAGATATGGCTGCTTTCTTTGCTGCTAATATGCCCTTAATAGGTGCTGGCAAAGTGATGGCTGGTAATTTACTGGCGATGAAAACGCCAATAGAAGATGTCAAGACAGAATTTTTAAGTTTAAGCGATACGGGGAAAAAAGTTTTTGAAGAACTTACTGGCCTAGAATTTGACAAAGTATTTAGTATAGACTTTGACCTAGAAGTAGATGAAAAGAAAATAGCAGATTTTAGTAAGGGTATAGCGCCAAGTGTACCCGTTACCGTTGGCGAAGATGTAGTAATAGATTTAGATTTAGATACACTAAGTAATGAACTTAATACAATGGTACAAGCATTTCCTACGCCAGATGCTTTAAAAATGCCATTTATAAGTGCGGGCCAAGCGGTTAATCTATTAACAGATATTACCAGTACCTTTACTAGTTCATTCGGTCAAGGAATGTCAAACGTAATAGTGCAAGGTGAAAAGTTAAAAGATACACTTGAAAACATTGGAAAACTATTAGCAAGTGCTGCAATACAAAAAGCTATAAGTGTTTTATTAACTGGTGGCCTAGGTGGTGCGGGATTCTTTGGGCAAGGCGGTGGTATCTTTGGAAAGATATTAGGGAAGCTAACGGGCAAGGCTGTAGGTGGGCCAGTATTCAGTAACACACCCTATATAGTGGGGGAACGTGGGCCAGAATTATTTATGCCTAATAGGTCGGGTTCTATTGTGCCTAATGGCCAGCTGATGGGTAAAGGTGTGGGAATGGGAACGCAGGCTATAAATTTGAACGGTGAATTTAGAATTAAAGGTACTGACTTAGTACTTACATTAAATGAAGCAAACTATAGACTAGGTAGATAAATGGCTTACGGACTAAAATACTATTTTGACGATAAAAAAATAGTAGGTTCGACTACTACCACGTATAGATTCGAGATATTAGAAGATGGCTATAGTGGTTCTTCTACGCAATGGACTGGGGTACAGATACAACGCCAGTATGAAGAAGCTGATTTTAGACAGATTAGCAACATTCAGAAATCTACTTGTAGCGGAATAGTACGGGTAGAAGGTAGTACACAAAGAACGGCTATAGAAGCTATAGGTGCTTCCGAGATAGGCGACTATAAGGTACAACTTAAAAAGGGTGGTACAGTTATATGGACTGGCTTAGTAGTACCTGACCTAACCACAATAGGCGAAGAAAACTATAATAATCAGACGGCCAGCATAATGGCTAAGGATATATTCCTTACTGGTGATTATACAATGACTACGCTAATACCTGATACAAGGGGTACAGAAAAAGCTATAGTATTAATAGCTGATATTTTAGATACCTTGGGCTATGGGTTGGATATTACTAGCTACACTTCGTGGACAGAAGATAGCGTTACAGAAATAGACGATATACTAAACCAGTCGTACCACGAAAAAGAACGCTTTAGAATATACGGTAGAACGGAAGGCCAAGACGATAAAGCTCTAACTAATGAGCAGGCCTTACTATACTTACTTAAGACCTACGGGCTTATTTTACGGCAAGTGAATGGCACGTGGAACTTAATACAAATAACGGCCTTCGAAACACCGAGCGCAGTAAGAAGGTATATATACAATTCTTCTGGTTCACAGACTTCTGACGAAGTAGATTACCAACTAGGTAGCACTACCACGGGTTCGGACTTATACGTTTTAGGGGCTACGACTAATAACTACTACGCAGGCGTTAAGAAGGTAAAAACTAAATTTCAGCACGATAGTATTATTCAAGGTATAAAGTTTAACCGTGAATACTGGATTACTGACGGAAGCGAAATAGCTAAAAGTCAATTCTGGCAAGCTGATGGCACGGGTAACTTGGAACTGTTTTTTGTTACTTGGTTTGCTAAGACTACAGATACTAATTTAGGAAACCCAGTAGTAGCAGAAGTTACCATTTATGTAGATACGGGTACTACAGATTACTACTGGAACGGTTCGGCTTGGGTTACTTCACCAGCCACAATAGAAGTAGAAGTAGAAGAAGTATATAGCACTACGGATTCAGACGGTAATTATTTATATAAAAATAATGGTCTTAGTATAGTAACCGACCCTATACCTGATGCAGCTGATGGAACGCTTAAAGTAGAAATTACACCTGATGCTTTACAACCTAACTACGCTTACTGGTACTTACGAAGTGTAGATTTTAACCTAGCTTATTCTGATGAAGTAGAAGGCACTACGGAAGCTATAGACTATGAACTAGTGCAGACTAAAAACTATTCAGCTGAATATGATATAGGCACGTACTATTTTGGTGATGGCCCTACTTCTGCTTCTTTATCGGCCCTTAAAGATTCTAGCGATTCTTTACTAACCTTATGGAAAAGGTACGGTGATGCTTCAACGGTAACACACCAAGAACTGCTGCTTAATGAATATCTGAATGTAATGCGTAACCAGCGCAGAAACTTAAGGGCTACGCTATACGGTGAATACGAACCAGATGTACTAATTGTTTACGATGCTAAGAATTTCTTTTTTTTAGGTGGTTCGTGGGATTCTCAAACATACCAATGGACTACTAACTTTATAGAACTAGATGTAGAAACGGGTACAGACACTTTAAATACGTTCTATATAACAGACGGGGGCGCTAGTTCTTCTGGTGCAGTAGGTTCTACTAGCGGTACGGTGGGTACTGGTGGCACATACTTAGAGAAAAGTCAAAACTTAGCCGATGTAGTAAGTGCAAGTTCAGCCCGTGCTAATTTAGGGCTAGGGAGTGGAGATTCTCCTACTTTTGATGGATTAACAAGCACTGGCACTATAATTACCGATGAGATAGACACTACGAGTATCGTATGGAATACATCAACTCAAGTATGGGATGCTGACCCTAGTGAAAAATTCAACAATCCAGTTTATATAAGCACGAGTTTAGACGTTGATAATGGTATTAATGCAGACCAACATATTCACGCAGGAACATACCTAAAAGCAGATACCTATTTAGAAGTAGGAACAAGTGCAACGATAGGCACTACGGTAGATGTAGGAACTAACGCAACGGTAGGCGGTACACTAGATGTAACTGGAGCAACTACACTAAGCACATTAGATGTAAGTGGAAACACGACAGTAGGTGGCACGCTAAGCGTAACTGGTAATACTACAATATCGGGAACACTAGATGCTCCTACATTGAATACTGGTCAAGGCGATAATGAGTTATACGCTATGAACCAAAACGTGCGCACCTCTGATAGTGTTACGTTTGATACGTTAGCGGTCACTAATAATGCAACCGTAGGTGGTTCACTAACCTTGACTGGTGAGGCTGACTTTAATAGCACAATGAACTTGCAAGGTAATCTAACAACGCAAGCAAATTTAGCAGACGATGGATTTGTTGAAGGGTGGGCAGGTACTAATTGGAAAATAAACGCAGACGGTTCAGCAGAGTTTGAAGAAATGCGGATTCGTGGAGCGTTACGAGTTTATGAGTTTATAGCCAAGCAAATTAGCACGATAGGCGGTTCGGAGATATTAAGCATAGCGCAGGGTAGAGTTTCAAGCGTAAACGTAGGAGCAGAAACAATTACGGTCGAAAATGTTACGGGTACGGCAGGAAATGCCTTTAAAGCGAATGACCTTTGGATTTGTCAAGTAGTAGATATTAACAACGATTTAGAAAGTGGTGGAACTGGTTCTATTGTTAAGTCGGTTCGAGGTACGGTTACAAGCGTATCAGGCAACGATATTGTAGTTACTATTGATGCAGGAGATATTACACAATTAGAGCAGGGCGATTTGATTATCGCATACGGTAATGAATTTGACACTAATAGGCAGGCCATAATGTACCGAAATGTGGATAGGTCAGAAGATAATCTTATAATGAGGTTGCAAACTGGAATAACGGAATTTTCGGAACTACAAGCAGTTGGGAACACTAGAGTAGCTTTTGGTGATTTAAACGGATATTCAGGACTAAGTGCAGAAACCTTTGGATTCTTTGCAGGGGATAATTCAAACGAGCATATTTTAGTTACTGATGGTGGTCTATTCCTAAAGGATGGAAATACAACGCTTGCTCAATTAACAAGCAACACATTTAAGGTTGGTAACGGTACAAAGTATGTTGAGTTTGATGGTACGGATTTAGATGTACAAGCCGAAGATTTTAAGCTAACGGCAGGAGAGTTAGTTATTGATAGTTCGCTCGATAAAAAGATTAAAATATCAAATGCAACCGAAGAAATTATTGCTATTGGGGATTTTGACTTTGGTTCGGAGGTAGTGGACACTAGCACGGCTTCGGCTTCGTCTAGTTCGACAACGGCAACGCTTACAAGCGCAACGCCTACCAACTCCGATACGAATATGGACACGGCAGTAGGTACATTAAATTCGAATGTTTCTGAAAATGGCCCTATTGTAACGCTTTCACGTACTTACAATGTTACCGGAAAATGGGTAAGGGTGCAATTTGATTACGAAGCACCAGAGTATGATAACGAAGCACTAAGTGAACGAGCGGTTGGGTTCTCGATAACTTATTTCGGCAGTCAAATACAACAATTATTTAGAGATGAGTTCGATGCAAGCGCAATAAGTGGTTCGGTAGATGAAACGATATTCGTACCTGATACGGCTACATTTAACACAATACAAGTGCAGGCCTTAGCTTCGAGCGGTGGGCTTTCTCAATTTGAGGTACACGGTAAAATAAATGTATCTAATTTGTCGGTTACGGTGTATGACGATACCTATACTTATACCGATATTGGCAACGATGGATTCCGTGTATATAACTCGGGTGGTAATAAGAAAATAGAGTTTAAAGATGGAAATGCAACGGCAACACTAGACACATTGAGTATTGGTTCGTGGGATTTTGAACTAGCCTCGAATGGGGATTTAGTTTTGAAATATGAAGGCACAACGGTTCAAACATTCACCAAGCCATCATAATTTGATGATTTCAAAAGACACAGAAAATTCGTAATTTGTAAACAAATGTAAAATTATGGCTCAAATCAGAACAACGACAATCACAAGTGGTCAATCTGTTTCTTCAGCAGTAGAGATAGATGGCAGAAACATAGACTATGAGATGGGTTCTTTAGTCTTAGAAGGAACGTACACGAACACATCATTTGACATTCAAGCAGAAATTGATGGAACGTGGTTCGACATATACGATACGTTTGGAAACAAGTATAGTGTAACGGTAGCAACTGGTAAGCATTCATTACCTGCTGATGTGTTTAAAGACGTGAATAAGGTTAGG
>Ga0208547_1000215_pt1 | contig 31852 bp, 20 predicted proteins | sample DEB08_DNA_5_FD_185501 | JGI IMG/M metagenome (GOLD analysis project Ga0208547, IMG submission 185501) | Aqueous microbial communities from the Delaware River and Bay under freshwater to marine salinity gradient to study organic matter... | ecosystem: Environmental > Aquatic > Marine > Coastal ...
CTATTTCATCTGCCACAAGCATTGGTGGAACAGAAATATATGTTTCTAGAATTCCAGAGAATATTTCTATCGGAAGTAGTATTGGGATAGGAACAGAAACTTTTAGAGTTTTGGGACTGTTCAAAAATCAGAATATTATCAGAGTTGAAAGGGGACTGACTGGAACTTCACATGATGCAAATTCGCCGATAACATTTACGCCAGATTCATTTACTATTGATGGTTCTGTTGACTTTTTTGACTCTAAAGTAAACGATAAAGTGTTTTTCAATCCAACAGAATCTATTGGTTTTGGAACTACTGCGGGAACTTCTTACTTAGCAACATTTGATTTTGGAGATGTAAATGGTTTTACAAGAAGTATTCCTACAAAATCAATTTACATTGAAAATCATCCATTTAAGAATAATCAACAAGTAACGTATACTTCCAATGGAACAAATGTTTTAATTTCAACTGACGGAGTAAACACCAGCTATTTGCCATCAACCCTCTTTGTAATTAATAAGAGCTCCAATCTAATTGGATTAAAGACTAGTTTAGACTCTCAAGAACTGTTCTACCATAGTGGTGGAAGTAATAGTGATTTGTATTCATTCGAGTCATCATACACTCAGGTGCTTGGAAAAGTTGAAAAAATAAAAGCAACGGTTTCTGTCTCAACATCACATCAACTATCTGTAAATGATGTAGTTGAATTGACAGTTAATCCAAGTTTGTCTGTGGGAATTGGAACTTCAACAGCAGTAAGAGTTTCAAGAAGTACGACAACTGAAAAACTGTTGATCAATTCGATAGGATTTAGTTCCACTGGAATTAATACGAATAATAATACTATAACTCTTAATGATCATAAACTGAATACCGGAGATAAAGTCTACTATTCTTCCCAAAATGTTGCTTCAGGTTTAACTACAGGAAGTTATTATATCTTCGAGGTCGATTCTAATACTATAAAACTATGTGAAACATACACAGATTCTCAAACTGTTCCACCAACCACAGTAAGTATTGCGGGAACCGGTGGGATTTCTCAGTCTATATCTCCAATTAATCCCAAATTAGAGTCTGTAAAAAACAATAATTTGGTATTTGATTTAACAGATTCTTCTCTTTCTGGTTATAACTTTAAAATTTATAGAGATAACAAATTCAAGGATGAATTTGTCTCAACAGGATCGACATCTACGTTTAGTATAACTGGTGTTGGGACAGTTGGTGTATCTACAAATGCATCATTAACTATCAATTATAGTTCAGGAATTCCAGAGAAGTTATATTATAACTTGGAAAAATCTGGATATATTAGTACCGCAGACACTGACGTAAAAAATTACTCAGAAATTTCTTTTGTAGATAGTACTTACACTGCAACATACAATGTTGTTGGAGTGGCGACTACATCATTCGATTTAGTTTTAAAAGAAACTCCAGAAAATCTTTCTTATAGTCAAAGTGACTGTGATGTACTAAAATACACAACTTCATCAACCACAGCAACTGGTGGTGTTAGTAAATTAAAACTAGTATCTAAAGGATTTGGTTATAAGAACTTACCAATAGTAGATGAGATAACTTCAACTAATGGTAAAGATGCTTATATACTTGCAAAATCTAAAGAAGTTGGAAATGTAAAGCAATTAAGAATTAAAAATGAGGAATTTGAATACTCTTTCGATCCCACACTAAATCCAACTGCTTATGTATCTCCAAATGTTGTTATAAAAGATTCAAATACATTAGAGACAGTTCTTGTTAATAATCGTGGTAGAGGATATACTCAAACACCAGATATTGTAATTGTAAATTCATCTACTGGAGAAAAAATTGATACTGGTCTTTTAACCGCAAATTTGATTGGCGAATCACTTCAATCAGTAACTATAGAACAAAATCCAAAAGGTCTTCCAGAAGATTCTGTCAAGTTATTTACGACCAATAACACAAATGGTATTAGTGTTCAGAGGGTAGAATCTAATTCTACCAGTATATTCACTTGCGCTATTACAGTGCCACCTTTAGGATTTTCTACTTATCCATTTGCTTCTGGTGATGCAGTCTTTGTTGAAGGAATACAGAAATTTAGTTCTAGTGGTTCCGGATTTAACTCTGAAGATTATGGATATAAATTATTTGTCGTTGATAGTTATATTGAGGCGTCCCCATATCACAAAGTTGTATTTGATTTGTCTAGTGTTTCTAATGGTGGATTGACAACTAATACTGGTATTGCAAAAACAATACAAGATGGTTATGGATCTTTAATACACGAAGACGATTATCCAACTTTTAATATTACACAAAAAAGATTGCAGTTTAGTATTGGAGAACAGATTATTTCGAATGATATTCCTAGAGATTTGTTTATCTCTGCATATGAAGGAACTATATTGAAGGTTTCTGGAACTTATGAATTAAGTGTAGATGAAATTATAGTAGGAAGAGATTCGGGAACTGTAGCGACAATTAATGCGATAGAAATTAATTCTGGATTATTTAAAGTATCATACTCAGTTCCAAAAAATGTTGGATGGTTGGATGAAATTGGTAAATTAAATTCCGATACTCAAGTTACACCAAATAATGATTATTATCAAAATTTATCATACTCTATTAAGAGTAGTAAAGAATACAAAGAAGTAGAATCAAAAATTAAACCATTATTACACACTAGTGGATTAAAAGATTTTGCTGATACTGGAATTACTTCTACTTCAGAAGCATCCGACCTTATTGGAAGTGACGGAACAACGGTTATTCGTGATTTTATTGATGACCTTAGAGTCGATACAATTTATGATTTTGATTTTGCACAGGATATTGATCTCAATCCAACAACAGGTGATTCAAAATATTTAAAACTTCTGAATACTAAACTAACTGATTACACAAAGAATATTGGAAATGATGTTCTTGCAATAGATGATATAAGTGGTCAATTTTCGTACTTTGAAGATAATCCAAGTGAATACTTAAATATTCTAAAATTAGATCCATCACTTACATATGACAATTTCTTAATTAGAATTACAAATAGTGACAATAGTGAAATTCAGTTTACTGAAGTTGTTTTGTTAAATGATGGAAACAACAATTATCTTGTGGAGAAAGGAAGTGTAGTAAATGTTGGTGTTAGTACAACACTACACTCTCTAGATGAACAGTATGGAAGTATTTCAATAGTTATTGATGAGTTTAATGATGCATACTTAAGATTTACTCCTGTTGATGCATATGATACGGATTACGATCTGAAGATTATAAGAAATACATTTACATCTTCTACATCAGGTATTGGATCAACTTCTGTTGGATTTACAAATTTAGTAAGCTCTGCAGGTGTTACAACTTCTGGTATAACTACCAGCATAGCATCTTTTAATGCTAATGAGGTTGAATCCTTATATGCAAATGTTGAGGTTGTTAATGATACAACTAATGATATAAATTTTGTAGAGATATATGTGGCAACTGATGGGACTAATACATATCTTTCCGAATATTATTTCGACTCAGAAAGTGATACATCTTTCTCCAATAATTTTATAGGTTCATTTGGTGCAAGTCTTTCCTCGGGCATTGTATCATTAAACTACACAAATACTTCCTCATATAACAACACATATAGGGCAAAAATTGTTGGATTTGGCACTACTTCAACTGGAGTAGGAACTCCTTATAGATTTAAATTAGATCGACAACCTACGGGATATGAAAGGTCTGCGATATACCAGTCCGATTTTACTGTTGGAGTTGGAACAACAACGATTGTTTCTGTAGATAAAACATTGTTTAATTCTGCAAAATCTTTAGTAGAAGTGAGCATTGGATCTACCAAATCTTTACATCAGGTAATGATGATACAGGATAGCAGTAATGTCTATCTTCAGCAGTCGGCATTATTAAGTGTAAGCGGAATTTCCACTTTCGATACTGCTCTGGGGATAGGAACATTTGGAGGGAATAATTCCGGATCAGAACTGGAGTTAACTTTCTATCCAGATTCAGATTACTCTTCAGAGAATATTGTTTTATCGGCATTTAGTCAACTATTTTATAACGATCTCGATATTGCCAATACACCACCAGATTTGGAATATGGTAATATTGAAGAATCTTTAGATTTAAAATTCTATAATTCTATTAATGGAGATAGGATCAATAAAACTAATTTCTCTCTAACATCTGAAGGAACACCTATTTTTGTTAAAGTATTTGATCCAGAAGACACTAATGCTCTGATTCCAACCACTGGCAAATTTACTATTAAAAATCATTTCTTCAAGAACAATGAGGAACTAATTTACACTCCAAAATCATCAATTGTTGGTGTTGCAACTACAGCATTAACATATAGTAATACAACCAGTGGTGTAACTGATTTGTTACCATCCACAGTTTTTGCTGTCGTTAATGATTTAAATTATGATGAATTCTTCATATCAACAACAAGAAGTGGAACCGCAGTAACCTTCACAGATCTTGGCGGAGGAAATATTCACCAATTTGAAATGGTTAAAAAGAATGAAAAGTCAATCATTGTAATTGATGATCTTATTCAACATCCTTTAATATTCACTAGTGTATCCCATACTCTTTCGGGATCTATTGGAACTGCAACTACTACATTAAATCTTAGTGGAATTTCTTCTATTAATCCAGCAGATATTTTGAAAATAGATGATGAGTATATGAGAGTTAATAATGTTGGTCTTGGAACATCTAGTATTGGTCCAATCACCAATGGTGGTTCCTTTAATTTAGTAGAAGCTGAGAGAGGTTTTGTTGGAACTATAGCAACAAATCACAGTTCTTCAACACAAATTGATGTTTATAGGGGTGCATTTAACATTGTAGAGAATGAAATACATTTTGTAGATGCTCCTAGAGGAAATCCCCAAATTGATAAAACCAAATATAATTTGGACTATGAAACCTCAGAATTTAATGGTAGAGTCTTTTTGAGATCTGACTACACAACCAATAAAATATATGATGACCTTTCCGAACAGTTTAATGGTATTGGAAGGACTTTTACCTTAAAAGTTGGTGGCGCAGACACTACTGGAATTGGAACAATAGGATCTAGTGGAATAGTTTTAATAAATGGAGTGTTCCAACAACCAACCACAGCAAATAATAAACTCGGAAATTTTGAGATTCTTGAGGATACATCTGCTGGTATTAGCACTATTGTATTCTCAGGAATTACAAAACCAAACAGCGATCCACTAGAGTATGTAATTTCAGATTATGATGTAAATCAGAATGAAACACCAAGAGGTGGAATTATTGTTTCTTTAGGATCAACAACTGGATTAGGTTTTGCACCACTTGTAGGAGCTGCAGTTACTGCTGTTATTGGTGCTGGAGGATCAATCACAGGAATTACCACAGGACTTCCCGGAGGGTCTTATGGATCTGGTTACAATGGTTTAACATCCATCGGTGTTACTGTTTATGACGCATCTCAAGATGCTGGAGGAGATCCTGCAGTAATTACCGCAGTAGTTGGTGCAGGTGGATCACTTGCATTTAGCATTGGTGCTGGTGGAACAGGATATAATAATCCGCAAATATTTGTATCTGAACCAACTTACGAAAATCTTTCTGTAATAGGTGTCTCTAGACTTAGTGTTGGATCTACAACAGAAACTGGTATTGGACTATCTATTAGTTTGAAAGTAGGTAATGTTGATGCGACTGGAATAGGATCAACACACTTTGGTGTCACCGAATTTGACATTACTAGAAATGGATATAGTTTCCGAAGAGGAGATGTATTCAAGCCAGTAGGGTTAGTCACCGATGCTAGATTAGCATCTCCAATATCAGAGTTTGAATTGACCGTTCTTGAAACTTATTCCGATAAATTCGCATCTTGGGAATTTGGAGAACTCGATTTCATTGATTCTATCGAAGATTATCAGGATGGTTCTAGACAAACATTCCCATTATTCTATAATGGAGATCTTCTTAGTTTCGAGCAAGACAGTGATTCTAGGATAAACTTGGCAAATTGTCTTCTCATCTTTATCAATGGAATACTTCAAGAACCTGGGATTGCTTATGAATTTGGAGGAGGAACATCCTTTAGATTTACAACACCACCAAAATCTGAAGACAATATTTCAATTTACTTCTATAAAGGAACAAATGTAGATATTGAGGTTGTCACAAATATCTCTGAGACGATAAAAAAAGGAGATATTGTTCAAGTTGTTAAGAGTAATGATTATCCAAATATATCTTCACAAGATAAGAGAACTGTGACGGATTTATCTTTCTCAGATAAATTTGAGACTAATTTATACTCTGGTCCTGGTATCACAACGGTTTACAGACCACTGAGTTGGATAAAACAAAAAGCTGACAAAAAAATAAATGGAGAAATTGTTTCTAAAGCAAGAGATTCAATAGAGTCTTTGATATTCCCTACTGCAAACGTAATAGGAGATTTGTCAACTACTGATACCGAAGTATTCATTGATAGTGTTGAGTTGTTTAAGTATGAAGATCCAGATTTAACTTCGTTTGATTGCTTAGTGATTAATGGAATATCAACTGCTGCCATATCAACGGTTACAGGAAATCAGTCTATCGAACTTATATCAAACTTCACAACAATTCAGGGAGACAATGGTTCCGTGGTTGGAATTGCAACAACAAGCACTCCAAATCTTGCTATAGAATTTACCCTTGATTCTTTGATAGGATCTGATTTGCAAGTTGGATATCCAATTTATATTTTTGATACATTGGTTGGAAATGGAGTTACTTCGATTATTTCTTCAGACTCTGAAGTTGTCGGAGTTGGAACTACATATATTGATAATGTTTATAATGTAACTGCATTAGACAACGCCAGTGGAGTTATCACTTGCAGAGTTCATTCTGCATCAGCAATTGTGGGTATCAACACTACAGGATCTTCCAACTATCCTGTGGGAAGATATTCTTGGGGTAGATTATCAAACACATCTGGATTGGTTAGATCTGGAAATCCAATCTCAATTGGAGTAACTGGAAACACCGTATCTGGATTAACAACATATCCTATTATTCAAAGAAGAAATGTTGGAATAAGATCTACAGGCGCTCTCCCCAAACTCTTATAAATATCTAAAAAACTATGTTAATATGGCTGCTGTCGTAACAGATCAATTTAGAATACTGAATGCTAATAATTTTGTCAATTCTGTTTTAGATGATAATAACTCATATTATGTCTTTTTAGGTTTGCCAAATTCATCGGTTGCAGGATTTGGTAGAACATCTACTTGGAGTACTGCATCTAGTGGTCCCCCAAGTCCAACTGATAATTTGCAGTATTTGTATCACTATAGAGATACTGGATTGTTTGGGAAAAGAATTACAAGCACAAATATTAGAAGAGTTGTAAGAAAAGTTCAGTGGACTTCTAATACTGCTTATGATATGTACAGACATGACTATAGTTCTTCTAATTTAACTCCCAACTCTGGAACAAGTAGATTATATGATTCAAATTATTATGTGATTAACAGTGATTTTAGAGTTTATATTTGCATTGACAATGGTTCTTCTGGAACTAATGTAAATGGTGAAAGATCTAAGTTTGAACCAACATCTACAGACTTACAACCATTTTCTGCAGGTTCTGATGGATATTTGTGGAAATATCTATTTTCTATTTCTCCAAGTGACGTAATAAAATTTGATTCCACAGAATATATTGTAGTTCCCAATGACTGGGAAACTTCAACTGATGCTCAAATTCAGTCAGTCCGAGAAGCGGGAGATTCTGAAGTAAATAATAATCAAATCAAAAAAGTTTATATTCAGAATGGCGGCACTGGATACTCTAATGGTACTTATGATATTTTGGGGGACGGAACTGGTGGTAGAGTTTCTGTAACTGTTGATAGTAATGGTACAATTACCTCTACTAACGTTGTTACTGGAGGTAAAGGATATACCTTTGGGATTGTTGATCTCGAAAGAACAGGAACCATTTCGAGTGCAGCAAATTTAATTCCTATTATCCCACCATCTAAAGGTCATGGATACGATATCTATAATGAACTCGGAACGGATAGAGTTTTAGTTTATTCTAGATTTGATGATTCTACCAAAGACTTCCCAGTAGATACTAAATTTGCACAGGTTGGAATAGTAAAAAATCCTAAAGAGTATGCTGGAGTAACTACTTTTACAGGTTCTACTTATTCTGGATTATATGCACTAAAATTAAATGCTGCTTATACAGGAACACCCACTGTTGGAGAGACAGTAACACAAACCCAATCAGCAACAAGTATTGCTAAAGGTTATGTAGCATCTTATGATAGCACCACAAAAGTTCTCAAATATTTTAAAGATAGATCTCTATTCCTCACCAATGGAGTAAATCAAGAGGATAGAACAACCATCGGAGTAAATTCTAAAGTAGTCGAATTTAATAATAGCGATAGTATTACTTTTACTACGGCAACTGGTACTAGTGTATCTGCAGGATTTACTGGAAGTTCTGAAAATGGTGTTAATTTGGGAATAACTTTTGCAGGAGGTCTTTCCAATCCAGAGATAAATAAAAAGACGGGGGACATTATCTATATCGATAATAGACCCGAGGTTGAAAGAAATCTTAGGCAAAAAGAAGACGTTAAAATCATTCTGGAATTCTAAAAAAGATGGCACAAAAAACAGACTTAAATATCAACCCATATTTTGATGATTTTGATTCGGGTAAAAACTTTTATAAAGTCTTATTTAAGCCAGGATTTCCAGTTCAGGCACGAGAACTGACTACGCTACAATCAATATTACAAAATCAAATTGAATCTTTTGGAAGTTATACCTTTAAAGAAGGAACTGTAGTAATACCAGGAAATATTGCTTACGACGGTCAATTTTATGCTGTAAAATTAAATTCTACAGTTTTTGGGATTGATGTATCACTCTACATCAAGCAATTTATTGGTAAGAAAATAACAGGACAAACTTCTGGAACTACGGCAACGATTCAATATGTTGCCTTACCACCTAGTGATAATGTTGATGACATAACAATTTATGTCAAATATGTTGACTCTAATAACAATTATGTTTTTGACCAATTCGAAGATGGAGAGTTTTTATATGCCAGTGAAAATGTAACTTATGGAAATACCACAATTAGTGCAGGAACTCCGTTCGCATCATTAATCAGTTTAAATGCAACCTCCATTGGATCGGCAGCATCAATTGGAGAAGGAGTATACTTCATTAGAGGATATTTTGCAAATGTTTCCAAGCAAACATTGGTATTAGATTACTATACAAACACTCCATCATATAGAGTTGGATTGTCAATTAAGGAACTTCTTGTTAATGCAAAAGATGATTCTTCTTTGTATGATAATGCAAAAGGATTTACTAATTATGCTGCTCCAGGAGCAGATAGACTTCAAATTAATTTGACTCTGACTAAGAAGTTACTTACTGATACTAATGATACGGATTTTGTAGAACTTCTTAGAGTAGAAGATGGTAAGATAAAAAAAATTGAGAACAAAACTGAACTTAATAGACTTGGAGATTACATTGCAGAAAGGACCTATGAAGAATCTGGTCACTATGCATTAGATAATTTTAAAGTATCATTGCATAATTCTCTGAATGATAAATTAGGCAATGATGGTCTATTTTTTGATAATCAATCAACAGATGAGTTAAATGTACCATCAGACGATTTAATGTGTGTTAAAGTTTCTCCTGGAGAAGCTTATGTTGGTGGTTACAATGTTGAGAAAGTTTCCACAACAATTCTTGATGTGGAAAAACCAAGAGATACTGCAACTGTATCGACTGCAAATATTCCTTTTGAGATGGGAAATCTTTTAAGAGTTAATAACGTATCTGGTGCTCCAAAACAAAAAGAATCAATTGATCTTTACAATCAGTCTGCTGGCGGTGGAACCCAAATTGGAGATGCTAGAGTTTATACATTCAATCTAACAGGTTCTGCATATCAAGATGCATCAACTAACTGGGATTTATATCTTTATGACGTTCAGACTTATACATCTCTCACTTTAAATACTCTTGTAGCACCTTTAGGTCTTGTAACTTCTTCTTATATCAAGGGGAAGAGTAGTGGTGCTAGTGGATACGCAGTTTCTTCTGGGTCAGGTAGTACAGTAAGTGTCAGACAAACTTCTGGAACATTTTCTGTTGGAGAGCAACTGATTATTAATGGAATTGATGCTTCTGCCACTGTAGCATCTGTCATCACATATGGTACTAGAGATATTAAGTCAGTCTCTCAATCTGGTGTTTCCGGATTTCCAACATTCACTGCAGATTCTTTACTAGATTCCGTAGATCTTCCAAATGGAATTGTTGGAGGAACTGTTAGTGGTGGAAATACTTTAGTAAGTCCAGGTAAAGTGTTCACTGGAATTAAAGTTGGTGATATCATCAGATATCAAACAGCATCTGGAGATGAGACTTTTAATAGAGTTACCGCAAATAATACAACATCTCTTACTATCGGTGCCGGACCAACAGTTTCTGGCGTGTCTAATGGATCTGTTTCTAATGGAACATATTCTTCGATTAAACTTGGAATTCCTGTTTTGAGAAATCAGGAAAAAGGATACCTCTATGCAGAATTACCCGATTCAAATATCGAATCAGTCAATCTTTCCGGATCTACTTTAAAAATATCGGAACAAATCACTGGAGAAACGACAGATAGTAGTGGTGTTCTAACATTTGATTTATCTTCCATTAGTGGAATTACTAGCGCATTTTTTGATCCATTTGATGAGGAACGTTACTCTGTTCATTACACAGGTGGTGGTATTGGAACTGTAACATCAGATGCATTTTCAATTAGTGGAAATGTAGTAACTATTAATGGATTAACCGCATCAGAATCCAGTATTGTTGTCAATGCTTCTTTGACTAAAAATGGCATTCAAAGCAAAATAAAGGATTATACAAGAAGTGCTACATTGGATGTAGTTTATTCTAAGTATCAGCAGTCTGGTGTTGGCGTTAATACCTCAATTAATGATGGTCTTACATACAATACAAACTATGGATTGAGAGTTCAGGATGAAGAGATTTCATTAAATTGGCCTGATGTAGTAAAAGTTCTTGCTGTTTTTGAATCTTTAGATGAAAATGCTCCAACCTTAGATCAAATTCAGTTTTTTGACACTGCGGTCGTAAGTAATGCTATTATTGGGGAAAATATTGTAAGTTCATCAAGTAATGCAATAGCAAGAGTTGTTGCTAAACCTTCATCTTTAGTATTGTCAGTCGTTTATTTAAATCAAGATAGATTTATTTCTGGAGAAACTGTAACACTTGAGGAATCTAATAGCACCGCATCAATTCAATCTTTGACAAAAGGATCTTATAAAAACATAACTTCATCATTTGTTTTGGATAAAGGGCAGAAGGATCAGTATTATGATTATTCAAAACTTATTAGAAGCACTAATACTCCAGTTCCATCCAGAAAATTAAAAGTAGTTTTTGACCACTATACTATTCCTGCTTCGGATAATGGAGATGTGTATACTGTTTTAAGTTATGGTAATGATAGGTTTGCTGAAGATATTCCAGCGATTGGACCAAGAAAAGTAAGAGCGTCCGATACACTTGATTTTAGACCAAGAGTATCTCAATTTACCGCTACAAATAAATCTCCATTTGATTTTGATTCGAGAACATTTGGAACATTACCAAAACTTATATTGAAACCAAAAGAAAGTTCTCTGATTGGTTATAATTATTACTTACCAAGAATTGATAAAATTTACTTAGATGTTTTTGGAAACTTTATTGTACAGAAAGGAATTTCAGGAATAAATCCAAAAGTACCATCAAATAATAACCCAGATGGTTTAATGGATTTGGGAACTATTTCTCTTCCAGCATATCTTTACAATCCAAACGATGCTGAAATCTCTTTGGTAGATAATAGAAGATATACTATGAGAGATATTGGAAAACTCGAAGATAGAATTGAAAATCTTGAGCGAGTAACATCTCTTTCACTCTTGGAAGTTAATACTCAAACATTACAAGTTCAAGATGCATCTGGAAATAACAGATTTAAGACAGGTTTCTTCGTAGATGACTTTAAGAATAATTCTTTGATTAATTTAGATGTATCCTCAATCGAGGTAAACACCGATACTGAGGAATTAACAACCATTGTTAGTGATAATTCTCTTAAGGGACAAATCGCACCTTCTACTGATATTTCCGATGAGACTTTAGATGTCTCTACTAATTTCAATCTTCTTGACTCAAATGTTCAGAAGACTGGTAATGCTATTACTCTAAAATATAATAGTATTGGGTGGATTGAACAACCATTAGCAACAAAGGTAGAGAATGTAAACCCATTCCATGTTGTTTCTTATAATGGTTTTGTTAAATTATCTCCTTCCAGCGATAGTTGGGTCAGAACAATTAGACTTGCAGATTCTAATTCTTCAGTTACAAGAAATGTTGCCGATCCAAATCGTCAAGGAACAACTAGCACTTCTGTTACTTCGAGAGATGTTATTATTTCTTCTGGAACTGAGCAATATATGCGTTCCAGAAATACACAATTCTCGGCAAATAACTTAAAACCACTTACAAGGTTCTATCAGTTCTTTGATGGAAATGGTAGTGTAGATTTTATTCCAAAATTACTTGAAGTTGCTAATGATTCTACTTTGGCAAACTATGGATCAGTTGGAGCATTTGAGGTAGGAGAAACTGTAATTGGATATAATGGTGGAGAATCTGTAATCATGTTTAGATTGGCTTCTGGAAATCATAAAGAAGGATCATTTAACTCTCCATCAAAAACATTTAATATAAATCCATACGCCAAATCAGAAAATCTTTCATCTACATATAGTCAATCAAGCAAAGTTTTGAATGTTGATACGTTTGCACTTTCCGAAGAAGCGCAAGGTAAATATTTTGGATATGTTAAAGTCGGAACAAAACTTGTAGGTCAAACAAGTGGGGCAATAGCATATGTAAAAGATCTTCGCCTTATTAGTGACAATTATGGCGATCTTTTAGGTTCTTTCTTCTTAAGAGATCCACACACAATTCCACCTCCTGCTGTTAGAATTACAACAGGAACAAAGACCTATAAATTAACCAATAGTTCTACTAATGCTGCTCCACTTCCTGGTAGCAAGTTGCAATCAACTGCAGAAACATCTTATAGGTCGGAAGGTAGATTTGAGGTTCGTCAGCGTCAAACAACAAGAGTAACTGCTAATTTCTATGACCCACTAGCACAATCTTTTAGTGTTGGTGGAACTATTGATGCTCCAGATCTTAATGGTCAAAATAATGATGCTAACGGTGCATTCTTAACTGCCGTTGATCTTTTCTTTGCCAACAAATCTTCAGGAAACGATCCAGTAAGAATTGAAGTCAGGACAGTTGAACTTGGAACACCAACCAGAACAATTATTGGAAATCCAGTTACACTAACACCTTCTGAAGTTAATGTATCAACAAATGGGGGGACTGCAACAAGAGTTACTTTTGATTATCCGATTTTCTTAGCACCTGGTCAAGAATATGCAATCGTTGCCGTAGCAGAAACAACGGATGAATATGAATTGTGGATAGCAGAAATGGGTGAGAAAACAGTAAATACCCAATCTCTTCCAAATGCTGAGGCAGTCATATATTCCAAGCAGTTTGCTCTCGGAAGTCTATTTAAATCTCAAAATGGATCTATTTGGACTGCTAATCAGTATCAAGACTTGAAGTTCAAACTTTATAAGGCAAACTTCACGTCAACAACTGGCACTGCATTCTTCTACAATCCAACTCTAGATGAAAGCAATGGATATGTAGAGCAACTGAATAGCAATCCAATTACAACTTTACCAAAAACAACAACTCTTGGAATTTCAACCATTCCTGCTGGAGATGGTAATATTGGTATTTTGACAGTTGGGAGAAAAATTGCAGGATCTAATGGGTTTGGATATGGTTATGTTGTTGGGCAAGGAAGTTCCGTTTCCAACGTTAGCATTACTGATGGTGGGGAAAATTATGTAACAGCAACAGATCTAGAAACTATAACTCTTGTTGGAAATGGATCTGGACTTAAATTGAGTATCACAGCAACTAATGGTGTTATTACTGGAATTGCTGGAACAACCGCTACTGGAAATGGTTATCGGGTTGGAGATGTTGTTGGAATTGTTACAACCCTTGGAAGGGATGCAAGAATCTCAATTGATTCTATTACTGGATTAGACACCTTATATCTCTCAAATGTTCAAGGTGAAAAGGGAGCAACGAAGACATTTAAGGTTGGTGCAGCGGTTAGTTACTATAATGATTCTGGAACTATTGTATCTCTCGCAAGCACAACAATCACTGACAGAACATCGGAAGGAAGTGGACTTAATTCTGGAAATTATTTGAGAGTAAATCATTTTGATCATGGAATGTATTCTTCAACAAACAAAGTGATTGTCTCTGGGGTTGAACCAAATGTACCAGCAACTACATTGTCTTCGGATTTGACAATAGATCAGACAGCAACTATTAGTGTTGCAAGTACTTCTAATTTTACAACTTTTGAGGGTCAAACGGTATCTGGTTCTTATCTTGGATATGTAAAAATCGGTGATGAAATTATTTCTTATAATGCCGTTGGTAGTGGAACGCTTACAATAGCATCAAGATCTGTTGAGGGAATCGTACAACCACATGCCTCTGGGTCTTTAGTTTCTAAGTATGAATTAAATGGCGTATCTCTTAGAAGAATTAATGGAATTACACATGATGTAAGTTCATTAGGTAACGATATTGACCAATACCACATTGCTGTCGATATGTCAACTAATGGATCTGATAGATCTAATGATGGTGATACCTCTGGAGCACCACAATTATCATTCAATTCTGAAGCGTCTCTTGGGGGAGAAAATTGTAAAGCAACAGAAAATATTCAATTTAATGAAATTGTTCCAAATTATGATATCCTTACACCAGGATCTACAACATCGGTAACTGCTTCGGTAAGAACAACAACTGGAAGAAGTGTAAATGGAAGTGAAACTCCTTTCGTTGACAATGGATTTGAAAGTGTAGAAATCAATGAGGTTAACAGACTCAATTCGGTAAGACTTGTAGCTTCTAATATCAATGAAACAACAAAACTTACAACTTTACCAAGAAGTAAATCATTTACAACTGGTATTACTCTAAATTCTTCAGATCCTAATCTTTCTCCAATAATTTATACCGATACCGCATTTACAGAATTTAGATTAAATAGATTAAATAATCCAATTTCTGATTATACGGCGGATAATAGAGTTAATTCACTGTTATTTGATCCACACGCCGCAGTTTATGTATCAAATACCGTAAATCTTGCTCAACCAGCAACTTCACTAAAGGTAATACTTGCCGCATACAGACACGAATCTGCAGATTTTAGAGTTCTCTATAATTTAATCAGAGCAGATTCTAGTGAAGTTACTCAAGAGTTTGAATTGTTCCCAGGATATGACAACTTAACCATTGGTGCCGACGGAACAATCACTCCAGTCGATTCCTCTAATAATAGTGGAAGATCTGATACATTTGTTCCAGCAAGTTTAGAAGATCAGTATCTTGAGTATGAATTTACTGCAGATAATCTGGATCTCTTTACTGGATACACTATCAAAATTGTAATGTCTGGAACAGATCAATCTCATGCTCCAAGAATTAAAGACCTTAGAACAATTGCATTAAGATGATAAGAGTTGAGGGACAAAAAAATCTCTATAGGGATGAAAATAGTGGTGCCATAATCAATTGTGACACCACTGCTTATAATAATCATGTTAATATGCTACAGCAAAGAGAGTTGCAAAAGTCTGAGATTGATAGAATGAAAAATGATATTGATGAAATAAAATCTCTACTAAAAGAACTGATAAATAAGAAATAATTTTATTGATTTTCTGCCAATATAAATATCTAAAGAGAAGAACATTTGCTCATCTGAATAATGGCAGTATTTGTATCCAATATTGTAATAGAGCAGGGTTTTGATTTTGAGACTACATTTCAACTGGAAGATACTACGACTGGGGATCTTTTTAATTTAAACGGATACTCTGTTGAAAGTCAGATTAGAAAAACTTATACTAGTTCATCTTCAGTATCCTTTGCATCAACAATATTAACTCCTGTAAATGAGGGTAGAGTTACAATATCATTGGGTTCTACTGAAACTTCCAATCTAAAATCTGGAAGGTATGTTTATGATGTGAAAATTACAAGTCAATCGGGAGTAGTTTCTAAAGCTATAGAAGGTTCTGCATTGGTAAGAGCAGGAGTAACTAGGTAATGGCTACCATAAGAGCTAAGGTTGCGCCCCAAAATACAATAAAAACTCGTGTTGGACAGCAAAATGCCGTTAAGGTATTAACAAACGCTACCGCTCCACCATCTAAGTTAATTAACTTAGATGATGTTAATCAAGACTTCAGAACTACTGACGGGATGATCCTTGTATGGGATCTTCCATCACAATCTTTTATAATGACGAGTGTTATTGACTCGTCATCAACTACGATTGAAGGTATTGTATATTTTCAAAATGAAACTGATTCATCTCTTCCAACAAATGGCGCATTAGTTGTTAGTGGTGGAGTTGGGATTGCAAAAAATTTAAATGTTGGTCTTGGATTAAGTGTAACTGGATTATCAACATTTAGTTCGAATGTTGATATCAATTCTTCTGTTGATATTTTAAATAATTTAAACGTAATTGGACTTTCTACTTTTGCTGGTGTAAATATCTCCAGTAAAACTACTATTACGGGTGAAACTACTATTACGGGTGATACAAATATTACTGGTACATTAGGAGTTGATGGTTTAGTATCAACGACTGAGGGTTTATATTATGAAACTTCTGATATAAATCTACCTAATGGTATGGCATATTTTGATAATACGGGAAAGTTAGTTACATCCCCACAAAGTGATAATTCTATAGATACGAGTAACTATATATTAACAACTCAAACTTCAAATAAACTTCCAGTCTGGACTACAACTATTGACGGAGGATCATACTAATGGCTAAGCCATCAACTAGACAAGGATTAATAGATTATTGCCTTCGCAGATTAGGTGCTCCTGTATTAGAAATTAATGTTGACGATGAGCAAATAGACGATCTGGTTGATGATGCACTTCAGTATTTCAACGAACGTCATTATGATGGTGTTGAAAAAATGTATCTGAAATACAAGATAACCGATGATGATGTTGCTAGAGGTCGTGCATCAGGAACTAATGGTGTTGGTATTGTAACCACTACAGCAACTTCTGCCGGAATTGCTTCAACTACATTTAATTTTTATGAAACTTCCAATTTTATTCAGGTTCCAGACTCTGTAATTGGTATTGAAAAAATATTTAAATTTGATACAAGTTCTATTTCTGGCGGAATGTTTAGTATCAAATATCAACTATTTTTAAATGATTTATATTATTTTAACTCGGTAGAACTTTTACAATATGCAATGGTAAAATCTTACTTAGAAGATATAGATTTTCTATTGACAACAGATAAGCAAGTAAGATTTAATAAAAGACAAGATAGATTATATTTGGATATTGATTGGGGATCACAGTCCGCTAATGATTTTATAGTAATAGAATGTTATAGGGCACTTGATCCCGCATCATTTACTCAGATTTATAATGATAGTTTTGTTAAAAAATATTTGACATCTCTTATAAAAAGACAGTGGGGTCAAAATCTTATTAAATTTAATGGAGTTAAACTTCCTGGAGGAATAGAACTCAATGGAAGACAGATTTATGAAGATGCTGAAAGAGAACTTGAGGATATTAAGCAGAGAATGGCATCAGAATATGAATTACCACCGTTGGATATGATTGGATAATTATGGCACTTAATCCGTTTTTCCTGCAAGGTTCTTCTAGGGAACAATTTTTAGTTCAAGATTTGATTAATGAGCAATTAAAAATATATGGGATTGATGTATATTATCTTCCCAGAAAATTTCTAAAAACAGATGACATTCTTGGGGAGGTGGAGTCTTCTAAATTTGATGATAATTTTATTATTGAAGCATATTTGGATAATTATGAAGGATATGCACCGGGAAGTGATTTAATGACAAAGTTTGGATTGAGATTAAAAAATGAAATTAATCTTATAATTTCACGAGAAAGATATGAAGAATTTATAAGTCCATTTTTATCTGCTATACAAGAGGGAATTGATGATGGATCAAATACTGATTATGATATAAAGTTATTGAATCGTCCAAGAGAAGGAGATTTGATTTATTTTCCTCTTGGCGAAAGACTTTTTGAAATAAAAAGGGTAGAAGCAGAAAAACCATTTTATCAGTTAGGAAAGACGTATGTCTATGAATTATTATGCGAACTTTATGAATATGAAAATGAAGATATTGATACATCTATAGAAGAAATTGATAATACTGTTCAAGATGAGGGTTATATTACTACTTTAATCTTAGAACCTGTTGGGACTTCGGCAACTGCTACGGCAACTGTTGGTGGGGTAGGAATGATTGGTGAAATTATTTTAACTAATGATGGATATAATTACACGTCTACACCAACCGTCACTATTTCTCCATCACCATCAGGAAATCCTGCAAATAATGCAACTGCAGTAGCAATTACAACCTCTGTTGGTGGTGTTAGATCTATTGATTCAATAAGAATAACAAACTCTGGTGTTGGATATAATTCTTCAAATCCTCCGACAGTTACTATTACTGGAGGAAATGGTGTAGGAGCGGCAGCAACTGCTACTGTTGTTGATAATGGAATTAGATTCCTTACAGTATCTAATGCAGGATCTGGTTATTATGTGGAACCAATAGTAACTATTGGTGGACCTTCCGTTGGTCTAACCGCAACTGCGAAAGCAATTCTAAGTGGTTCTGGAACTATTTCTGCTTTACAACTTACAAATACTGGATATGGATATACAGAAGCACCATCTGTTGCAATAACAGGAGTATCTACAACTGGAATAGGAACTTATATTATAACCGAAACAATTACAGGATCTTTGTCCGGAACAACTGCCGAAATTAGAAATATAAATCTTAGAACTGATATTGATTTTGCCAATCCACCCATTGAACTTTATGTTGCTGTTAATGATGGACAATTCTCTGCAGGAGAAGTAATTACAGGATCAGAATCTTTAGCAACATATATACTTAAATCATATGATAATAATAGTTATGAAGAATCGTATGATAAAAATGAAGAATTTGAAACTGAAGCAGATAATATATTAGATTTTACAGAAACTAATCCTTTTGGAGAATACTAATGTTAGGAACATATTTTTATCATGAAATTATAAGAAAAACTATTGTTGGTTTTGGAACTCTTTTCAACAATATTTACATTAGACACGAAGATAAAAATAATAATGTAGTTGATGAAACTAAGGTTGGTCTTTCATATGGACCAATGCAAAAGTTTCTTGCAAAGATACAGCAGCAAGAGGATTTGAAAAAACCAATTGCCATTACTCTTCCAAGAATGTCATTTGAAATGGTTTCTTTGCAATATGATCCATCAAGAAAATCGAGTGTAACACAAACATTTAAAGCATCTGATAGTGGAGGAAATATAAAAAAAGTTTACATGCCAGTTCCATATAACATTGGATTTGAACTTAGCATTTATTCCAAATTAAGTGATGATGCTTTACAAATAGTAGAGCAAATATTACCATTTTTTCAACCATCCTTTAATTTAACCATAGATTTGGTTGACTCTATTGGCGAAAAGAAAGATATTCCAATTATACTTGATAGTATTGATATGCAAGATGACTATGAGGGAGACTTTACGGTCAGAAGAGCACTGATATATACTTTAAGATTTACTGCAAAGACTTATCTCTTTGGACCTGTTGCAGAATCTACAGAAGGTCTTATCCGCAAGGTTCAGGTAGATCTTTATACAAATACTGACATTCAAAATGCTAAGCGCGAAATGAGATATACTGTAACTCCCGATCCAATCAATGCTGGTCCAGACGATGATTTTGGATTTAATGAGAGTTGGGAATTTTTCTCAGATTCTAAATCTTACAGTCCTACTCAACAAGAGGATATTTGATAAATTATGAGCGATAATTATGATTCTATCGACAAAGCTCTCAATACAGAGAGTCACATTGTAGAAGCTAAAAAAGTTTCTGCTGAAATAGATGCTGTAAAACCAAAAGGTCCAGATATTGAAAAGGACTATGAGTATACTCGTGCAAATTTATATTCATTGATTGAAAAGGGTCAAGAAGCGATTAATGGAATTATGGAACTTGCTGGCGAAGGTGGAAGTCCAAGAGCATATGAAGTTGCCGGACAGTTGATAAAGAGTGTTGCAGATACAACCGATAAACTAATAGATTTGCAGAAAAAACTTAAGGATGTTCAGGATGAAACTGTGAAAACAACGAACAATGTTACTAATAATGCCGTGTTTGTTGGATCTACTTCAGAGTTGCAAAAAATGCTAAAACAAGGGTTCCTAAATAATAAAGAGTAAAATATTTCCCAATGGGTTGGTCAGAAAAATATAAAAAATCTATTGATTGTGACAACCCAAAAGGTTTTAGTCAGCGTGCCCATTGCCAAGGTCGAAAGAAAAAAATGACTGAAGAAAAAAAAGATCATGAATATTCCATGGCTCGTTCTGAAGTAAAAACCATTCAAAACGCAGCAAAACGTCTTCAGAAGAAGATGGGGAAAAAAGGTGAGGGTAATCTGCAAGCATGGGTTCAATCAAAAATTACCAAAGCAGCAGATTATATTGATACCGCAGCAGATTATGTAACCAACGAAGATACTGTCAAAGAAGAAGGTCTTCGTGATTGGTTTGGTAAGTCTAAGTCAAAAGATGGTAAAAGTGGTTGGGTTAATGTTGTTACAGGTGGGACTTGTGCAAGTGATGAACCTGGTGAAGGAACACCAAAATGTGTTTCTTCGGCAAAAAGAGCAAGTATGACTAAAGCAGAAAGACTTTCTGCACAAAGAAGAAAAAAGGCAGCAGATCCAGGACAACAAGAAAAAACTGGTGCCGCAAAACCGACTTATGTTTCTACAGATCCAAAGAAGAAAATGAAGAAAGAAGAAGTAGAAGTAACTGAAGCAAAAGACAAACCAGGTAAGGGTAGTGGTAAGAAAGATGCTTGTTATAATAAAGTAAAGTCACGTTATAGTGTTTGGCCAAGTGCTTATGCTTCTGGTGCTTTAGTTAAGTGTCGTAAAGTTGGTGCCGATAACTGGGGGAATAAATCTGAGAGTTACGATTTCTCAAACTGGAGAGAAGACTTTAAGGCACTTGAAATTGAAACAGTGAATCTTATTGAACCAGAACCAATCAAAGGTGGTCAACCTATCGATGAGAAATGTTGGGTTGGTTACAAACAAGTTGGTATGAAGAAAAAAGGAGACAAAGTAGTTCCTAATTGTGTAAAAGAAGGCGAAGAAATAAACGAAATTCATAGTCAGGCACATACACCACATGAAGTACCATCTGGTAATATCAAAAAATTAGTAAAAAAGGCAGTTAAAAGAATTGATACTGATGCTGATGGGGATGTTGATAATAACGACAAAGCAAAAGGGGAACTTGGAGAATTTATTCCTGGCGTAGGAAATAAAAGACTCTATAGTATGACTAGACCCAAAACTGCAAAAGAAAATTTCTCAAATTGGAGAGAGGATCTTGGCGAAGACTGGCAAAAGGTTAATAAAGGAGATAAGACTGATGGTATGAGTCAAAAAGCAGTTGATGCTTATCGTCGTGAGAATCCAGGTTCCAAACTTAAAACTGCTGTAACTGGTGACCCAAAACCAGGCAGTAAGGATGCCAAGCGCAGAAAGTCCTTCTGCTCACGCTCTAAGGGGCAGCAAGACATGCATAACATCGATTGCTCAAAAGACCCCGATAAAGCAATTTGCAAAGCCCGTCGTCGCTGGAAGTGCTGATCAATGAAAAGTTTTCAAGAATTTTTAACAGAAAGTATCACCATCAACGGTGATTTCAACGGAACCCTAAATGTAGGTGCTTCTCAATCAGAGCAGGCACAAGAGTCTTTCTTCGCTGATGTTGTCTGGGAAGGTAAAATTTACAGGTTAGAAATAGAAGGTTCTATACCTCCTTCTAAGAAAGAATTGACGGAAAAACTTCAGAATGAGTATCCTGGAGCAATTGTTCATGAATTGTATCCAACATCCTTTAATTCTTTAAACATTAAAAGTTCTCAAAGATACAGACCAGAAAGATTATCGTGGAGTGATTAATGGCTCAGTGGAATAAAAACGAACAAGATTATCTAAACCAAGAGAGAAGTCTCTTTGAGGTATTCAATATTGCTGATCACTGGGGAAACCAGACAGACTGGAGACCTCAGTTTTCTGACAATAACAGACTAAAGGTTGCTCCTTTCCAAACAGTTTTCTTCAATACCTTCCAGTATGGTAAAGAGACTGATGTTTGGGATGAAAGTGTAGTTGGTGTTGGAACTGCTACTCATAATCCCAATTCCAGTAATGTGGTTATGGAAGTTGGTTCTACTGCTGGTAGTAAGGTTGTCAGACAGACTAAACAGGTAATGAGATACATTCCTGGTAGACCAGCAACTCTCGCATTTGCAATTCGTCTAGAAGCACCACAAGTCGGTATTCGCAGAAGATTCGGATTGTTTAATGAGACTGATGGTGCTTACTTTGAGGATGATGGAGGAACATATTCTTATGTAATTCGTAGCAGTGCAACTGGTATCACCACAGAAACAAGAGTAACCAGAGAAAACTGGAATGGTGAAAAGTTTGATGGTAACGGATACACTGGTGTAACTGCTGATGCTACAAAACAGCAGATGATTTCCATTAACTATGAATGGTATGGTGCAGGTGGTGTAACATTTAATTGGTTAATGAAAAATGAGACTATTGTTAGCCATGAATTTGAGAACTCAAATGTCAATGATTTAGTTTGGTGTAGAAGTCCATTCCTTCCAATTCGTTGTGAGATTGAGAATGTAACTGGTGTTGCTGGAACTCATTATCTTTATCAAGGTTCTAACTCTCTGATCCAAGAAGGTGAACCAGAAAAACTTGGTACTTTGTTGAGTGTCTCAAATGCCATCACTGGAACAACGATGCCTCTCGCAAACACTTTCTATCCAATCATCAGTTTGCGTCTTAAGTCATCTGCACTTCAGGCAGTGATGCTATTGAGATCTCTGCAGGCAGTAACGAACGATAACACGAATGTTTATTGGAGACTTTACCAGAACTCAACTTTGACTGGTGCGAGTTGGACAGATCATCCAGATCCAAACTCCTTTATGCAATATGATACTACAGCAACTGCAGTCGCTGGAGGACAAGCACTTCTTTCAGGATTTACGATTGCTGGTGGTGCCTCTTTGGTTGATGTTGATGATAAAGCAGCACTACAAATTGGAAGAACTGGTATTGGCACAATCAGTGATACTTATACTCTTGCTTGTGCCTCTCCTAACACTAACAAGTCAGCACTTGCAGTACTTAACTGGATTGAACAAAGGTAATTTTTATGAGTGAATTTTATCTCATATAAATATCTTTAGATTGGGATTAAAATGTGTCGGCAATTATTAAAGTTCCAGATAAAAGATTGTCCCCAAAAGTAGTTAGAAATATTGCTCGCAAAAATTGGGGATTAACTTGGGAGCAAATGAAAGGAATGGATGTTCACCATTTCCCCCCAAGATGCGAAGGTGGTAAAGATATTCCAGAGCATTTATATGTTTGTAGTAGAGAGATACATAAGTATGGATGGCATAATGATGCTTGGTTCATGGAAAATTTAAATAGAGCAACTCAAAAAAATATAGGTAGAAAACATAGTGAAGAAACTTGCAGGAAAAAGAGTGAGGCATTAAAAGGTCGTTCTTTTGGTCATAAGTATGAGGGTGGAGAAAAGCACCCAAATAGCAAAAAGGTTTCTATAAATGGAAAGGTGTATGTTTCTCAACAGGAAGCAGCAGATGATGTGGGAATAACTATACAAGGATTATCATACAGAATGAAACATTGGGGTCCAGAAAGGGGGTATAAGTATGTCTAGTGATGTATATTTGGGCAATCCTCTGCTCAAAAAAGCCAACACACCGATTGAGTTTACAGAGGAACAAATTATTGAGTTCCTCAAATGTAAAGAAGACCCAGTTTATTTTGCCAGGAACTATATCAAGATCGTTTCTCTTGATCATGGTCTTGTGCCTTTCAGTATGTATCCGTTTCAGGAAAAACTTATTCAGAATTTCCATGATAACAGATTTAATATTTGTAAGATGCCACGTCAGACTGGTAAGTCTACTACTTGTGTATCATATCTTTTGCACTACGCTGTTTTTAACGATAATGTTAACATCGCCATCCTAGCAAACAAAGCATCCACTGCTAGAGATCTTCTTGGTAGGTTACAACTTGCCTACGAAAACTTGCCAAAGTGGATGCAACAGGGTATTATATCATGGAACAAAGGTAGTCTAGAACTCGAAAATGGCTCCAAGATTTCGTCTAACTCTACTTCTTCATCTGCTGTCCGAGGCGGATCCTATAATGTCATCTTTCTTGACGAGTTCGCGTTCATCCCGAATCACATTGCTGATGACTTCTTTGCCTCTGTTTATCCTACTATTTCTTCTGGACAGAGCACAAAGGTAATTATCGTTTCCACCCCTCGTGGTATGAATCACTTCTACCGCATGTGGCACGATGCGGAGAGAGGTAAGAATGAATATACACCAACTGATGTTCACTGGTCTGAGGTTCCTGGTAGAGATGAGGCATGGAAGGAACAGACCATTGCCAACACTTCGGAGCAACAGTTTAAGGTTGAGTTTGAGTGTGAGTTCTTAGGATCTGTCAATACTCTTATTAACCCAGCAAAACTTAGAAATCTTGTATATGAAAATCCAATCAAAAGGAATGCCGGACTAGACATACACGAAAATCCAAAAGAAGAACATAATTATTTGATTACAGTTGACGTTGCTCGTGGTCTTGGGAATGACTATTCAGCATTTATCGTTTTTGATATTACAGAGTTTCCATACAAAGTAGTTGCAAAATATAGAAATAATGAAATTAAACCTATGTTATTTCCAAATGTTATTTTGGATGTAGCAAAAGGATATAATGATGCTTGGTTATTGGTAGAAGTAAATGATATTGGTGATCAGGTTGCCAACATCCTTCACTTTGATTTGGAATATGAGAACATACTGATGTGTGCGATGAGAGGTCGTGCAGGACAGGTAGTTGGTTCGGGATTTAGTGGTAAAAAATCTCAACTTGGAGTTAGAACTACTGCTGCCGTTAAAAAGTTGGGATGTTCCAACTTAAAAACTCTCTTAGAAGATGATAAGTTACTTACTGTTGATTATGATATCATTTCGGAATTGACAACATTTGCTCAAAAACACAATTCTTTTGAGGCAGAAGAAGGATGTAATGATGACTTGGCAATGTGCCTTGTTATTTTTTCTTGGTTGGTGGCACAGGACTACTTTAAGGAAATGACGGACAATGATGTTCGGAAGAGAATATATGAAGAACAAAAAAATCAGATAGAACAGGATATGGCACCATTTGGATTTATTGTCGATGGTATAGACGAAATGGGATCATTTGTGGATGATAGTGGAGACAGGTGGTACACGGATGAATATGGAGATATGTCTTATATGTGGGACTATAAGTAATGGATTTTGACGATCAAATAGAATTAGAACATTTACTATTCTTTGATCGCAAATGTAGAGTGTGTAAAAAGGTCAAGAGTTTGATGGATGATTACTATTTGACAAGAAGAGATAGGGGTACATTGCCATCCGCATACTCATATGAATGTAAAGAATGCACTATAAAAAGAGTTAAATCTAAAAAGAAAAAAGAAGTAGTTTGGGAATATCCTGATTGGTAGATATTCACGCACGGTTTCCCCGCTGAAAATACCCTTTTCCATAAATATTTTTAGATAAATTTGGATTGCGAGGAAAAACAAGATGCCATTAAATTTAGCATCTCCTGGTATTGTCGTAAGGGAAGTAGACCTGACAGTTGGAAGAGTTGATCCAACTTCAGATGGTATTGGAGCTATTGTGGCACCTTTTGCCCAAGGTCCAGTAGAACTCCCCACACTTGTTGAGAACGAACAGGACTTACTTAACGTTTTCGGTAAACCATATTCTCAAGATAAGCACTACGAGCACTGGCTGACAGCATCGTCATTCCTTGCATACGGCGGATCTTTGAGAGTTGTAAGATCCGACGACGCACAATTAACCAATGCTTTTGTTGGTGCTGCCTCTAGTGTAAAAATTAAGAGCGTTGAGCACTACGAGCAACTTGGATATGATGAGAATACAATCACTAACGTAACTGTTGCTGCTAGAAACCCAGGTTCATGGGCAAACGGTCTGAGAGTTGGTATTATCGATGCCAAGGCAGATCAAATTCTTAATATGAGCACAACTGCAGTTACTAATTTTGTTTCTGCTATTGACAATAGATCTGGATCAATCGCAACTGGTGCCGCAACAACGATTGGAATTACAACGACTTCTATCGTTCTTGGACAAGAGATTCGTGGAAACTTTGTCTCTTCTGGAACTACGGTAACTAATATCGGTTCTGGCGTTATTACCATTTCTAATGCCACGACAAATAGTGAAGGTGGAGTAACTACACCTTTAGATTTTGGTTCCACAACTACCATTAGTGCAGCACCTGCCGTTGGTTACGGAGTTACTCAAGCAATTTCTGCAACTCTACCAGGTGCAGGAACAACAACAGTTCTTGACGGATACCTGAAAGGTATTATCACAGAAGTTGGAAGTGGACAAGTAAGTGTAAAAGTTCTTTCACACGTCTCTGCTGGAGGAACAGAAACAGAAGTTGATTATCAACCAGCAGGTGTTTATGCATTCTCTGGTTCTGGTTCTGTCGCTATTCATACAAATGGACAATCAGTTTCTTACGGATCAACTTCGGTAACTGCACAGTCTGACTGGTTCGATCAGCAAAACCTTACACTGACTTCATCATCAACAGTTAAGTGGAATACTCTCGCAGATCGTCCTGGAACTTCTGAGTATGCTGCTGCTAGAAGTTCAAGGTTTGATGAGGTTCATGTCGTTGTCATTGATGCACGAGGAAAAGTAACTGGCAATGCTGGAACAATCCTTGAGAAGCACCTGGGTCTTTCTAAGGCAAAAGATGCTGAGTTCTCCGTAGGTTCACCTTCTTATTGGAGAAAGTATCTTGCAAATAATTCAGAATATCTGTTTGGTGGAAGTGCTCCTGCAGGAATTGTAACCACTGGATTTAGTGCAAACTTTGATCTCGAAACCGATGTTGGTTGGGACCAAGATGCAGAAGGAATTACCTTTGCCGCTTCTGGTAATAAAAACGAGGTAATGTCTAAGGGATATAATTATGATGGTGGAACAGACATCAATTCATCTGGTGCATTATCTGCCGATCTTAGCAGCCTGGTTACTGGTTATGGACTCCTCGAAAATACTGAAAATTATGAAGTAGATTTCCTGTTGATGGGATCTGCATCATACAGTAAGGAAGACGCACAAGCACTTGCTAACAAACTGATTGCAGTCGCTGAGGCAAGAAAGGATGCAATTGCATTTATTTCTCCATACAGAGGTGCGGCAATCACCGATACTTCGGATGATAGAGCAGCGGCAATTAATTCGGATTCAGACATTACTGATAATGTCCTGAGTTTCTATGCTCCAATCACATCATCTACTTATGCGGTATTTGATAGTGGTTATAAGTACATGTATGATAGATTTGCAAACACCTTCCGTTATGTTCCTCTGAATGGAGACATTGCTGGAACTTGTGCTCGCAATGATATCAATCAGTTCCCATGGTTCTCACCCGCAGGAACTGCTAGGGGAACAATCCTTAATGCAGTAAAACTTGCTTATAATCCTTCCAAGATTCAGAGAGATAGACTTTACTCCGCAAGAGTAAATCCCGTCATCTTCTCACCTGGTTCTGGAATTATTCTTTTCGGTGATAAGACTGGATTTGCGAAGTCCTCAGCATTCGACAGAATTAATGTTCGTCGTCTGTTCATCTACCTCGAAGATGCAATTTCTGCTGCTGCTAAGGATCAACTGTTTGAGTTCAACGATGAGATTACAAGAACCAACTTTGTAAATATCGTTGAACCATTCCTCCGTGATGTTCAGGCAAAGAGAGGAATCCAAGATTATGTAGTTGTTTGTGATGAGACAAATAACACTGCTGCAGTAATAGATAATAATGAGTTTATTGCTGACATTTACATTAAACCAGCAAGGTCGATTAACTTCATCGGTCTTACATTTGTTGCCACCAGAACTGGTGTTGCTTTTGAAGAAGTAATTGGTAACGTTTAATTAAATTAGAGGTTTAAAGAACTATGGCAACCCGTCAACAAGTAAACAACATTCCACTCAGAAAAATCACCGATTTCAAGAGTAAGTTAACTGGTGGTGGTGCAAGACCCAATCTATTTGAAGTTGAGTTAGCATTCCCTGGTGCCGTTGGTGTCGATAATGACACTCTGCAGAAAGCAAGATTCCTTGTAAAGGCAGCGGCACTGCCAGCATCAACAGTTGCTCCAATTGATGTTCCATTCAGAGGTCGTATTCTTAAGATCGCTGGTGACAGAACATTTGAAACCTGGACAATCACTGTCATCAACGATGTTGATTTCTCCATTCGCTCAGCATTTGAGAAGTGGATGAACACCATCAACAAGATGAATGATGGCACTGGATTAACAGATCCTGAGGCATATCAAGCAGATGCATATGTTTATCAGCTTGCCCGCGATGGTGGAATCCTCAGATCTTACCATTTCTATGATGTATTCCCAACAAACATTTCAACCATTGACTTAAGTTATGAGACAACTGATACCATTGAAGAGTTCACAGTAGAACTTCAGGTTCAGTGGTGGGAAGCATCGAGAGGAACTTCTCCTAATGCTGGTGGTGAAGACATCGCCTAAATAGTGTAACAACAGTCTAAGATAAGATTATAATGGCAAAACTTTTTGGTTTTTCTATTGAGGATACAGAAAAAAAACCAGATTCTATAGTTTCCCCCGTTCCTCAAAATAATGAGGACGGGGTTGATAACTATATTTCTAGTGGATTTTATGGTTCTTATGTAGACATTGAAGGTGTATATAAAACTGAATTTGATTTAATAAAAAGATATAGAGAAATGGCACTTCACCCAGAGTGTGATGGTGCCATTGAAGATGTTGTAAATGAGGCAATCGTAAGCGACTTGTACGATTCTCCTATCGAAATTGAATTATCTAATCTGGATGCAACTGATAAATTAAAAAAGGCAATTCGACAAGAATTTAAGTATATAAAAGAACTTTTAGACTTTGATAAAAAGTCACATGAAATTTTTAGGAACTGGTACATTGATGGAAGACTTTATTATCATAAGGTAATTGATCTCAAAAAACCGCAGGATGGCATCAAAGAACTGAGGTACATTGATCCTATGAAGATGCGGTTTGTCCGCCAAGAAAAGAAAAAAGATAATAATACTCTCGGACCAAACATTTCTGGTCGCAATAACGAAAATAATGCGATTGCTCCAGAAATTGAAGAGTACTTTGTTTATACACCAAAACCAAACTATCCAACAGGGATGATGAGTGGTGGCGGCGGAAACAAAGGAACTAAAATCGCCAAAGATGCCATTACTTATTGCACTTCTGGTCTTGTAGATAGAAATAAGGGTTCTGTTCTCTCATATCTCCACAAAGCAATCAAGGCACTCAATCAACTCAGAATGATTGAGGATTCCTTGGTTATCTATCGTTTGTCAAGAGCACCAGAACGTAGAATATTCTATATTGATGTTGGCAATCTTCCAAAAGTGAAGGCAGAACAATATCTCCGTGATGTCATGATGCGTTATCGTAACAAACTTGTATATGACGCAAACACTGGCGAAGTTCGTGATGATCGTAAGTTTATGTCTATGATGGAAGACTTCTGGCTTCCAAGAAGAGAAGGTGGTAGAGGAACTGAAATCACCACACTTCCTGGCGGACAAAACTTAGGAGAACTTGCAGATATTGAGTATTTCCAAAAGAAACTTTATAGAGCACTCGGAGTTCCAGAATCAAGAATTGCTTCCGATGGTGGTTTTAATCTTGGTCGTTCTTCCGAAATTCTGAGAGACGAACTTAAGTTTGCAAAATTTGTTGGACGTTTGAGAAAGAGATTTGCTCAAATGTTCAATGATATGTTAAAGACTCAATTAATTCTTAAAAACATTGTTTCACCAGAAGATTGGGAAATAATTTCAGATCACATCCAATATGATTTCTTATACGATAATCAGTTTGCCGAACTGAAAGAAACCGAAATGCTCAATGAGCGTCTTGGTGTTCTTGCTACTATTGAACCTTACATTGGAAAGTATTATTCCACACAGTGGGTTCGTAGAAAGGTGCTTCGTCAAACTGATTCAGAAATGATCGAAATGGATGAGCAGATTGAACAAGAAATTAAAGATGGTATTATTCCCGATCCAAGTTCTATTGATCCAATCACCGGAGAACCATTGCCACAAGAAGGTGAAATGGGAATGATGGGTGATGTTCCAATAGAACCAGACCTTGAAGCATCAGGAGAAATTACTCAGGTCAAAGAACCAAAAGGCGGCGAGATATAAATAAAAAATATAGTTATAATCACTTTTTATGGAAGAAATTGTAAATTTGATAGGGTCAGATGCCGCTGCGTCGGACATTAGCGACAAAATTAAAGATGTTCTTTATGCAAAAGCAGCACAAAGAATTGATGCTATTCGTCCAACAGTTGGTGCGTCCTTATTCGGTGACGATCAATCATCAGAGGAACAAGAATAATGACAAGAACTTTATTGGTTGGTGTTGGAAATGAAGTTGCTTTAAACACTCCAACAACTTTAGATAATGCAACTGTTGTTAGAGTTTATAATGGGGTAGGAAGCACGGCAACTGTTAGTGTCGCAAAAAGCACAACTGCCGGATACGCAAATACTGCTACCGTTTCTTTACCACAAGGTCACGTTGAATTCTTCGAAAAAGGTCCTCAAGATCAAATTTCGGCATCATCAGCAGCAGTTGTTGGTTTAAAAGTAGGATTTACTGGATAAACAAATGAAACTTATCACAGAAGAAATTTCAAACGTAAAAATTATTACCGAAGGCAAAGGTGCCGGTAAGAAATTATACATTGAGGGGGTTTTCCTTCAGGGAGACATTAAAAACCGTAATGGTAGAATGTATCCTATGGAAACTCTTTCCCGTGAGGTAAAGAGATATAATGAAACTTTTGTTCAGAAAGGTCGTGCTCTTGGAGAACTCGGTCACCCTGATGGTCCTACCGTTAATCTTGATCGTGTTTCTCACAAAATTACTTCACTTGTTCAGGAAGGAAGTAATTTTAAAGGTAAAGCACAAATTCTGAATACCCCAATGGGTAAGATTGCATCTTCACTTCTTGATGAAGGTGTAATGCTCGGAGTTTCTTCTCGTGGTGTTGGTTCACTCAAGATGACCAATGAGGGTCATAAAGTTGTCGGTGAAGATTTTATGTTAGCAACTGCTGCTGATATTGTTGCCGATCCTTCTGCTCCCGATGCTTTTGTTCAAGGAATTATGGAAGGAAAAGAGTGGGTTTGGGAAGGAGGAATCCTTCGTGAGCAAC
>Ga0208547_1000220_pt1 | contig 31560 bp, 38 predicted proteins | sample DEB08_DNA_5_FD_185501 | JGI IMG/M metagenome (GOLD analysis project Ga0208547, IMG submission 185501) | Aqueous microbial communities from the Delaware River and Bay under freshwater to marine salinity gradient to study organic matter... | ecosystem: Environmental > Aquatic > Marine > Coastal ...
CCGTCTTGCTCCGATCAGTAAATCCGGCTGGTCAGCACTAATTGCCACCAAAGTGAAGGCGCCGCGCAGGCGAGTAACTACGCCTTGCATTGCTTTAGTTAAATTTTTAGTTTTTGGGTATTCCAAAGCCAAAAGGTGGGCAACGACTTCCGTGTCAGTATCGCTCGTTAGTAGGGTTCCAGCTTGTTCTAATTCGCTTCGCAATTGTGAAAAATTTTCAATGATTCCGTTGTGAATTACTGCAATTTTTTTATTTTGATCTATATGCGGGTGAGCGTTTGTATCATTTGGCACTCCATGGGTGGCCCAACGCGTATGGCCGATTGCGCAAGTTGAGCTGGGCAAAGGGTCATCGCCCAGTAAATTTTGTAATTTTTCTAACTTTCCAGCTTTTTTTCTAACTTCTAATTTTTCATCGCTGACTACCGCTACTCCAGCTGAATCATAACCGCGATATTCCAAACGGCGTAAACCATCAACAACTACGCTCAGCGCTTGTTTGCTACCTACGTAGCCAACGATTCCGCACATCAGATGCCAAGCCTAATCTCAAGTTATGTCAGAAGAGTAATTTTTGCCATCTTTTGAATCGGTAGGTTTCTCTTTTAATACATCTGAAACTAATTTTTTTGGGTTTAATTGAGTTATATCAGAGCCGAGATCTTTAAGCCCAGCACTTTCTACTATTTCATTTCGGGCTTTTGTAGCGGTAGTGCGAAATTGGTTGAATAATTTTACTCCGCTTCGGATGTACTCCGGTAATTTATCTGGGCCTAGTACCAAAAGACCGAGTACTGCTAAAACTAAAATCTCGCCAAATCCCATTTAATTACCTTACAGGGCGCAAGTCTCTTTTACTACTGCCGCTAAAACTTCACAAGTATTTTTAGCCAACTCATCAGTTTCTGCCTCAACCATTACTCTGATTACTGGCTCTGTGCCACTGGCTCTTAAAAGCACTCGACCACCATCACCCAATTGTGCTTCAGTAGCTTTGATTTGCTCTTGTAATTTTGGGTTTTCAATTTTTGCTTTGTCTACTCTTGGCACATTGATCAAAACTTGTGGGTATCTCGTAACTACCGCAGAAAGCTCACTCAAGGTTTTTTTGTGCTTATTCATGCTCTGCATTAAATGCAACGCGGTCAAGATGCCATCTCCGGTGCTGGAATACTTTCTCAAAATAATGTGGCCAGATTGCTCGCCACCGATTTGATAGTTGTTTTTTTCCATTTCTTCTAAGACATAGCGATCGCCTACTTGAGTGGTGGCAACATTAATTTTGGCTTTACTCATTGCTTTCATAAATCCCAAATTCGCCATCACTGTGCTAACTACCGTGTTATGCAGCAAGCGATCTTTGCTCTTTAAATCTAATGCCAAAATTGCCAAAATTTGATCGCCGTCTACTACCTGGCCATCTTGATCTACCGCCAGGGCGCGATCAGCATCCCCATCATGAGAAATTCCCAGATCAAAATTTCCTTCTTTAACAACTTGACTAATTTTTTCAATATGAGTTGAGCCGCAATCTCTATTTATATTCCAGCCATCAGCTTGCGAATGAATCGCAAAAACATTAGCGCCAGCTCTTTCATAAACCTCTGGGGCAATTTCACTTGCGGCGCCATTAGCCGAGTCCACAACTAGATTTATACCTTTCAAAGCTTGCGGTTCGATGGTTTGCAAAAGATAGGCAATGTAAGCCTCTTCAGCATCAATTAAGTGTTTAACCCGCCCAATTGCCTCACCCGTTGGAGTAGCAAATTTTTCAATTAAGGCTTTTTCAATTTCATCTTCTAGTTTGTCACTAAGTTTGTGGCCCTTGTTGTCAAAGATTTTGATTCCGTTATCTGGCATTGGATTATGTGAGGCAGAAATTACAAAACCAGCATCTGCTGCGTAGTAAGTAACTAAATAGGCAACTGCGGGTGTAGGCACTACCCCAGCAACTAGGACATCAACGCCAACCGAAGTTAGGCCAGAAATTAAGGCAGCTTCTAACATTTCTCCACTCGCACGCGGATCGCGTCCGATCACAACTTTGGGTTTGTGATCTTTAGTGTGATCTGTTAAAACTTGCGCAGTAGCTTTACCAATACTTAAAGCTAACTCAGGGGTTAATTCGGTGTTAGCAACTCCTCGAACACCATCGGTGCCGAATAGCCGACCCATTCTTTTAACGCTTTGAGTACTGAGGAGCCTTACGAGCTTTCTTCAAACCAGCTTTCTTGCGCTCTTTAATACGCGCATCGCGAGTTAAGAATCCAGCTTTCTTTAATGTAGGGCGATTGGTGTCAACATCAATTTCGTTTAAAGCTCTGGCGATACCTAAACGCAAAGCACCGGCCTGACCACTTGGGCCACCACCGTGAATATGAGCAATCACATCGAACTTTCCATCAACCGAAACTGCTTTTAACGGTTCAGTGATGATTTGTTGATGTACTCGGTTTGGAAAATAAACCGCTAATTCTTTACCGTTAACGGTCCACTTGCCGTTGCCTGGCACTAAGCGTACGCGAGCAATTGCCTCTTTACGACGACCAGTTCCGCTACCAGCAGCAACTTTGCCAGCAGTAAAAGTTTTTACCCCAGCAGATTCGCTGGATGCGTAAGTTTCTGATTTTTCAGCCACGTGTTCTCCTAGTTGGCTATCTGTGCGACTTGCTTAATTTCGTAATTTTTTGGAGCTTGTGCTGAGTGAGGATGAGTAGCACCGCTGTAAATCTTTAACTTCTTAATCATCTGACGACCAAGTTTGTTATGGGGCAACATTCCCTTAATTGCTTTTTCAATTGCTTTTTCAGGATTGTTTGCTAATAATTCTTCGTAACCTGTTGCAGTCAAACCACCTGGGAATCCAGAGTGACGAAACGCTTGCTTTTGAACAGCCTTGTTACCAGTCATGGCAACCTTGTCAGCATTAACAACAATTACAAAGTCCCCGGTATCAACGTGTGGCGCATAAATTGGTTTGTGTTTTCCGCGTAAAAGCTTTGCGGCGGTGGTGGCTAAACGGCCAAGCACCACATCACTGGCATCAATCACGTACCAATTGCGATTGACTTGACCAGCTTTTGGTTGAAAAGTCTGCACTATTACCCTTGCCTAGATTTCTTTTTTCTTGAGGCCTACGATTGACCCGAACTGCAAGAATACCCAAACCCATGATTCTTGGGCCCCTTGGGGTTAAGGAGACCTTTTGACCCTGCCACTCGAGTTGGGTGTGTGGGGTTTTCTAATCGCCGCCCTTGCCACCTTTTCTATTGGTCTTGCCAAAAGCGCTCTCCCAGCAGCCGCCACTATGCCCGTTGGAGTGATGGCTTTGGTACTCCCTCCAAAAGTTTCAATCGGGGCGATCTTGCCGCTTTTAATTTTGGGTGACTTAGTTGCGCTTTATGCCTACCGTAAAACCACTGACTGGTCAGTCTTACGAAGATTAGCCCCTTGGGTTTTTGTTGGCTTTCTAATTGGTTATGCATTTTTAGATCGCGCTTCTAGTCGAGAGGTTGGCTGGGTCATTGGTGTGATCTTGATTTTCTCATCAATTTGGGAGCTTAATAAAAAAAGAATAAACCTCAAAGTCTTGCCTTGGGATGAAACCCCAGGAGTAAAAAAATCTTTAATTAATTCAGTAACCGGCGTTCTAATTGGTGCACTTTCTATGAGTGCCAATGCTTCTGGCCCAATTATGGCGATTTATTTAATCAAGATTAAATTGCCGATTTTGATATTTATGGGCACCACTAGTTGGGCATTTTTTATAATTAATATTGCAAAAGTCCCATTCAACGTGGCGTTAGATTTGATTACTGCCGAAACGCTCATGTTTGGTTTAATCATGAGCCCCTTGATTTTATTTGGCGGATTATGGGGCCAAAAGCTAATTAAGAAGTTAGACCAAGAAAAATTCGAGAAATTAGCTCTATATGCCACCCTATTTGCTGGGTTTTTACTCTTCATTCCTAGATAAACTCATTGCTATGAAACAGTTAAACGTTGCCATGATTGGTTATGGATTTATGGGCAAAGCCCATTCGCAAGCCTGGCGAAATGTCTCTCGATTTTTTGAGGTAACCCAAGAAATCAAATTAAAAGTAATTTGTGGGCGCAATGAGGCAGCCTTAAAAATGGTGCAAGAAAAAGAAGGCTGGGAGCATTTTGAAACTGAATGGCAAAAAGTAGTCCAAAATCCAGAGATAGATGTGATAGATATCTGCACCAGTGGCGACTCTCATGCCGAGATTGCTATTGCCGCACTTAAGGCCGGCAAGCATGTGCTTTGTGAAAAACCCTTAGCAAATTCATTTGAAGAAGCAGAAGCAATGGTTGCTGCAGCAAAGGCAGCTCGCGGTAAATCAATGGTGGGTTTTAATTATCGATTAGTGCCAGCAATTAGTTTTGCTGAGCATTTAGTCGCTAGCGGAAAACTCGGCAAAATTTTTCATATTAGAGCTAGATACTTACAAGATTGGATTGTAAGCCCAGAGTTTCCACTTGTTTGGAGATTGCAAAAAGATTTAGCCGGCTCTGGTGCTCTGGGTGATATTGCTTCACACATTGTTGACATGAGTCAATTTGTCACTGGGCAAAAAATAATTGGGGTTTCTGGCCTAACGCATACCTTTATCAAAGAGCGTCCGTTAGAAACCGGCAGTGGTAAAGGTGAAGTAACCGTAGATGACGCGGCAATATTTATTGCCAAGACCGATCAAGGCGCTTTAGCGAGCTTTGAAGCAACTAGATTTGCTCATGGCAGTCGCAATGATTTTGGGTTTGAGATTTATGGCGAAAAAGGCTCAATCAAGTTTAACTTTGAAGAAATGAGCTACTTACAGTTCTGTGACAATACCCAAAGTAAAACAGAAACTGGATTTAAAAAAATCTTAGTAACTGAGCCAGAACACCCTTACATGAAAAATTGGTGGCCACCAGGGCATCACATTGGCTATGGCGAGACATTCACCAATGAAATTTATGACTTGGTGACTGCGATTGAAAACAACACTAACCCTCGACCAAGCTTTGAAGAGGGCTTACAAGTGCAAAAAGTTTTGGCGGCGGTTGAACAGAGTGCTGCTAATAATTCAATTTGGGTTGAGGTTTAATGCAAGATTTTTCAGAATTTATAAGAAGTCGCCGCTCCACTAGAGATTTTAAAACTGATCCAATACCAAAAGAATTACTAGATCAGGTATTAGAAGATGCCAAGTGGTCACCTAGTTGGAGCAATACTCACCCCTATTTTCTAGCAGTTGCCCAAGGTGAAAAGTTAGAGCTCATCAAAAAAGAATTGCTGGAACTCTTTGATATCGCTTACCCTGCCGTGGTTGGTGGTAAATGGCAAAAGGTAAAACTCTTTTTCACTCGCCCTGGTTGGCCTGATGGAGATTATCGAACTTACTTCAAATATCCTCCTCGGCTTCAAAAATTTCGGGTAGCTACCGGCAAAGCAATTTATGAGTTTTTAGGGATCAAGCGTGATGATGCCAAGGGGCGAGAGCTTTGGTGGCGCCATAACTACGAGTTTTTTAATGCACCATGTGCGATTTTTGTTTTTGTACATAGCAAAATGCGCGAATATTCAATATTAGATGCAGGGATATTCTTGCAATCTTTTATGCTTTCAGCCGAAGCTCACGGTTTAGGAACTTGCGCCCAAGGCACGTTAGCTACCTGGGCTGGACCTATTAGAAAAAACTTTGAAATACCAGAAGATTACAAATTAATAGTGGGTGTTTCAGTTGGCTACAAATCAGATGCACCGATAAATAAATTTAATGCTGGAAGACGAGATCTGGATATTAGTTTTTAATCGTTTAAAGGCGAAGCTTCTTCATCATCAAGCTCGTCAAAATTAATTTTTTCACCCCGACGGGCGCGACGCTTGTCATTTAACCAAGCAATTCCCGCGGCAACTGCAATCAAGAGCAAAATTGGAGCCGCTAGCAGTGACATGTTTATTGGATCGCCTGTCGGGGTAGCAATTGCGGCAAATAAGAAAACTAGCAGCACGACGATACGCCATTTTGAAATTATGGTTTTGGCTTCAAGTAAACCGACAAAATTTAAAATAACTAAAATTAGCGGTATTAAAAAGCCCACACCAAAGACAAATACCATTCGAAGATAAAAAGTTAAATAAGTATTAACTGGTACATAGTTACCTACCCCAATAGGAGTGAAGCCAAAAAGTAAATCTAAGCCGAAAGGTAAAACCGTATAGGCCAAATAGGCACCCGCGGCAAAAAGGGGTGCGGCGATGGAAACAAAAAAGTAAGACCATAACTTTTCTTTACGATAAAGCCCTGGGGTAATAAAACGCCAAATCTGCAATAGCCATACTGGGCTAGTAATCAACATTCCCGCAACAATTGAAATTTTTATTTGCAGCGAGAAAGCATCTAACACTCCCCCCAGCACTAAGCGGATGTCTCGCCCTGAATCGATGGCTTCATCAACAATTTTGTCTACTGGCTGGCGTAAAAAGCCAAAAATTTCTTCATAAAAAAACCAAGCAATTACTGTGCCAATTACAATGGCAATTGCCGCTGTAGTTAAACGCTTTCTAAGTTCTTGTAGATGCTCGCGCAACGACATTTCTTTAAAGCGCTGTGGTTGATTTTCACTCAACTTTCAAATGCCCTTAAAGAATCGAAAAGAGTTTAAGCCTCTTCTTTTTTGGTTTCGTCTTTCTCAGACTTTTCTTCATTTTCTGGCTCAGCTTGGGCGGCTTTTGACTCAGCCTTAAGAATTCTGACTGATCTACCTAAACCACGAGCCATTTCTGGGAGTTTTTTTGCACCAAATAGCAACAAAATTATGAAAAGAATAATTAGCCACTCTTGACCTCTTAAGCCAGAAAGCATGGGCAACTCCTTAAAGCTCAGTAACTAAAGAATAGGCCCTAAGAAACAACTTTGTTAAATAGAGGGTAGAACTCTCGGGTTTCTGGTGATTTTTGCCTGCGCAGCCCATAATTTTGCCTCTGGGTAAGAAATTTCTTCAAGCACTAAGCCACTTGCCGGTGCTTGAAAGATGGTTTCAGTTCTTTGCCGTTTATCTAAACGAGTCTTTGGCTCAAGAACTTCAATTGCGCCTCCTCCGGCAGGTAAAACCGCGCCAATTAAATTTCTTGCTAGTCCATAACAAAACGCGTCTGCCTTTAATTCAGCGACATACAAGCCTTCAATAATCTGCCAATCAAACTGCATTAAATTTCTTACCGTTGAAGAGTTTTCTCTTGGTTTGCAATAAGTAGCAAAGTCATGCAAGCCAGTTAGCAGGTGACTCGCCTCATTTAACTTAGCTAGATCTAATTTATAACCAAATTTGTAAACATAATGCCGACGAAGGGGATCTAACTGGTGAGTTTTATCGGCCACCCAATAGGTGTAGCGCCGCCAAAGCGCGCTATAGCGAGCATCAAAATCTTTACTCACCTTCTCAATTTCTAAAATTCGAATGTCAGAAGGCAAGACTTGATTCAGCGAATATTTTGGATCCTTAACTTTTTGCCAAGATTTTTCTGTTAAATCAAAATGGATCCACTGGCCGCGCGCATGCACTCCCCGATCAGTTCGGCCGGCCGCGATAGTTTTAATGGAAGCGTTAAAAATTTGCTTTAAAGATTTTTCGACTTCACCTTGAATAGAAACTTGATCAGGTTGTTTTCCAAAGCCAGCATAATTTGTGCCGTCATAAGCGAGCTTTGCTCTAATGCGAAAAAGCCCACTGGAATTAGCAGTGGGCTTTTCGTTTATCAATTGTTTATTCGTCAGCCTTAGCCTCTTTAACCGCACGCTTGGTGACTGCTTCTGCAGCGGCGACGGTTTGCTCAGCTAATGGCTCAACTAATTCAATTACTGCCATTGGTGCGTTATCTCCATTACGCGGGCCAACTTTGGTAATACGGGTGTAGCCACCATTGCGAGCTTTGTATTGCGGACCAATTTCAGCAAACAATGAATGCACTACTGACTTGTCGCGAATAACTCCCATCACACGACGGCGAGCAGCTAAGTCCCCGCGCTTGGCTTGGGTAATTAGTCTTTCAGCAAAAGGGCGCAACCTTTTTGCTTTTGCTTCTGTCGTGGTGATTTTGCCGAGTGAAAAAAGTGCCGTCGCTAAATTGGCGAGCAACAACTTTTCATGAGCAGGTGAACCACCGAGACGGGCTCCTTTTGCAGGCTTAGGCATGACTTTCCTTTTCTAAATTAATTTTCTTAGTACTGCTCGTCTTCGAGCGCTACTTCGTCTTCTGCTTCAGCTTCAGCCTCTTGGGCTTGAGCTCTGGCAGCTGCTGCTACTGGGTCATAACCAGGAGGTGAATCCTTAAGTTGCAAGCCCAACATTTGCAATTTGGCTCTAACTTCGTCAATTGATTTTTGACCAAAGTTACGCACGTCCATCAAATCAGCTTCACTGCGAGTGATCAATTCGCCAACAGTGTGAACGCCTTCGCGCTTTAAGCAGTTATAGGAACGTACGGTTAGATCTAATTGCTCAATTGGCATGTTTAGTTGCTCAAGGGCATAAGCATCAGTTGGGCTTGGGCCAATTTCGATTCCCTCAGCATCAACATTCAACTCATGAACTAAACCAAATAGCTCCACCAAAGTCTTACCGGCAGAGGCCATGGCATCAGCTGGACGCATTGATGGCTTGGTTTCAACATCGATAACCAAACGGTCAAAGTCAGTTCTTTGCTCAACGCGAGTGGCTTCAACTTTGTAAGTTACTTTTACAACTGGTGAGTAGATGGAGTCAACTGGAATGCGTCCAATTTCAGCTCCAACTACTTTGTTTTGAACTGCAGTTACGTATCCGCGGCCGCGCTCAACTACTAATTCCATTTCTAACTTGCCTTTGCCGTTAAGAGTGGCAATTACCAAATTAGGGTTGTGTACTTCAACGCCTGCGGGTGCTTGAATGTCACCGGCAGTAACTTGGCCAGGTCCTTCTTTGCGCAAGTACATGATTGCTGGTTCGTCAACATCGCTGGAGACTACTAAGTCTTTAATGTTTAGCACGATTTCAGTTACGTCTTCTGAAACACCTTCAATAGTGGTGAATTCATGAAGCGCACCTTCAATGCGAATGCTGGTAACGGCGGCACCTGGAATTGATGACAAAAGGGTGCGACGTAATGAGTTTCCGAGCGTATAGCCAAAACCTGGCTCTAGTGGCTCAAGAATGTAACGAGCACGAGTTTCTGAAATCGGCTCTTCGGTTAGTATCGGTCTTTGTGCAATTAGCACTGTTTCTTTCCTTCCTTAAGACGCCCGCTATTTGACGTCGGTTGGGGTTCTTACTTGGAATACAACTCGACGATCAACTGTTCTTGAACAGCTGTGTCGATTTGGGCACGCGTTGGAACTGAGTGCACCAGTATTCGCATTTGGCTATTTACTACTTCTAGCCAAGCTGGGATGGTTCTTTCACCGTGTTCGGCGCGAGCAACCACGAACGGAGTTAATTCGCGGCTTTCGACCTTAACTTCGATGATGTCGCTAGGTGAAACTTGGTATGAAGGAATGTCTACCTTCTTGCCATTAATAATGATGTGTCCGTGACGCACTAATTGACGCGCCATGTCGCGACTCTTAGCAAATCCTGCGCGGTAGATCACGTTATCTAGACGAGTCTCAAGCAAAGAGAGCAAGTTCTCACCGGTCTTACCGGATTTACGAGAAGCTACTTCGTAGTAGTTACGGAACTGACGCTCTAAGACACCATAGATACGTGCAGCTTTTTGCTTTTCACGCTTTTGGAGTAAGTACTCAGATTCTTTACTGCGACCGCGACCATGTTGTCCTGGTGGGTAAGGGCGGCTTTCAATTGGGCACTTTGGTGAATCGCACTTTGCACCCTTTAAATAAAGTTTGGTTTTTTCTCTGCGGCATCTCTTGCAATCTGCACCGGTGTAACGAGCCATGTTTGGTTTTTTCTCCTATGTTTCTTCGACTAGACGCGGCGACGCTTGCGGGCGCGGGTGCCGTTAAATGGGACTGGGGTTACGTCTTGAATTGAACCGATTTCAAGACCAGCAGCTTGCAAAGAGCGGATCGCAGTTTCGCGTCCAGATCCTGGGCCTTTTACAAATACGTCAACTTTTTTCAAACCGTGTTCCATGGCGCGCTTGGCAGCATCTTCAGCAGCTAATTGCGCAGCGAACGGAGTTGACTTCTTTGAACCTTTAAAACCAATTTGTCCACTTGATGACCAAGAAATTACCGCACCAGTTGGGTCAGTAATTGAAACAATGGTGTTGTTGAAAGTGCTCTTAATATGAGCTTGCCCGAAGGCTACATTCTTCTTTTCTTTTTTGCGAACTTTCTTCGCAGCGGCTGCACTCTTTGGGGGCATTGTTAATTAATCCTTACTTGGTTTCTTTTTTCTTACCGGCAACGGTCTTACGAGGACCTTTGCGGGTGCGAGCGTTGGTATGAGTTCTTTGTCCGCGCACTGGCAAACCTTTGCGGTGGCGAATTCCTTGGTATGAACCAATTTCTACTTTGCGACGAATGTCAGAAGAAACTTCACGACGAAGATCACCTTCAACTTTAAAGTTTGCTTCGATGTAATCGCGCAACTTAACAATTGCTGATTCGTCCAAATCTTTTACCCGAGTGTTTGGGTCAATCCCTGCAGCCTCAAGAGCTTGACTAGATCTGGTACGTCCTACTCCATAGATATAAGTTAATGCGACTTCAACCCGTTTGTTAACTGGTAAGTCGACACCGACTAAACGTGCCATTGGGCGGTATTCCTTTTCTTTAGTTCAGAGGTGTGGCTTACCTATTCGCTCTTACCCGCCCTGGGTAAGTCTTCGGCCTCTGAACCGAAGGTGTCGTCCATAAACTTTGGCAAAGTTTATGTTGACGGAACTAGGTAATTGGTTCGCTTAACCCTGACGTTGTTTATGACGTGGGTTTTCACAAATAACCATTACGCGTCCATGACGACGAATGACTTTGCACTTGTCGCAAATTTTCTTGACGCTGGGTTGTACTTTCATACTTCCTTCTTTGGTTACTTGTAGCGGTAAACAATTCGACCTCGAGTTAAATCGTAAGGAGATAACTCCACGATTACTCGATCGTCAGGCAAAATACGAATGTAGTGCATTCTCATCTTGCCGCTGATGTGAGCAAGTACTTTATGACCGTTGTCGAGCTCTACTCTGAACATTGCGTTCGGTAGCGTCTCAACGATGGTGCCTTCTAGCTCGATAGCACCGTCTTTTTTGGCCATACCTGCCTTTAGATCAGCGAATTGGGTTTGCTCGGCTAATTACTTAACGAGCGAAGCAATAGTTTAGCCAGGGCACATAAATCGCCTTACTTGTGGGGTTAGCGGGAATCAGAGCCTTTTACTGTATTTATGGCCGCTCGACCGACCTCTAATCGGGCAATAGGTACCCGAAATGGCGAGCATGAGACGTAATCTAGGCCAATTTCAGCAAAAAAATGAATACTCAATGGATCCCCGCCATGTTCTCCGCAAACTCCCATCAGCATTACCGGCTTAGTTGCGCGACCTTTTTTGACTGCCATTTTTACCAACTCGCCTACCCCAAAGGTGTCGATTGACTCGAAAGGAGATGTGCCCAAAATTCCGCGCTCTAAGTAAGCGCCAACGAACTCACTTTCAACATCATCGCGACTAAAGCCCCAAGTGGTTTGAGTTAAATCGTTTGTACCGAATGAAAAGAAGTCAGCTTCTTCCGCAATCCGCTCGGCAGTTAGTGCTGCTCTTGGCAATTCAATCATGGTTCCAATAATTGGGTCGAATTCTTGATTGTTTTCTTTCATTGTTTTTTCAAAAATTTCGCTGGCTTCTTTTTTTATCGGGGTAAATTCGGCAACAGTTGCAACTAGCGGCACCATAATTTCTGGATGCGGGTGTTTTCCTTCGGTTAATAATTTAGCGGTCGCTTGAGCGATTGCTTTAACTTGCGTGGCAAAAAGCCCTGGCATTTGCAGGCCGAGCCTTACCCCGCGCATGCCTAGCATTGGATTTTGCTCGCGGTTTGCTTCGACTGCAGCTAATAACTTCTCTTTTTCTTTATCTTCTTTCCCACTGGCTTTCGCTAAAGCAACTTCAACAGCTAGCGCGGCATGCTCTGGCAAAAATTCATGCAATGGCGGATCAATTAGTCGAATTACTACTGGGTAGCCATCGGTTACCTCAAGTAATTCATAAAAATCTTGTGTTTGCAATGGTAGCAATTTTTCATAAACCGCCTCGCGCGCTTCATTAGATTCGGCGAGGATCAAAGTTTCAACAAGCTTTTTGCGCTCACCTAAAAACATATGCTCTGTTCTAGCTAAGCCAATTCCTTCAGCACCCATTTTGCGAGCGCGAATTGCATCTTCTTTAGTGTCAGCATTTGCCCGCACTTTTAACTTAGCTGTTTTATCGGCATGTTTTACCAATCGATCTACTGCTTTAATTAATTCATCAGACTCAATGTTAGCTAAGCCTTCTTCAAAATATCTACTGACTAAACTGGGAGCTACTGGCACTTCGCCTAAAAAGACTTCTCCACTGGTTCCGTCAATACTGATTAATTCACCTTCATTCAAAACTTCACCGTTTTCTAAGGTAATAGATTTTGCTTCGGTGTCAACCAACAAACTCTCGGCACCGCAAACTGCGGTTTTACCCATACCGCGAGCAACTACCGCTGCATGTGAGGTTTTACCGCCACGAGAAGTCAAAATTCCAGTAGCTGCCACCATGCCAGCTAAATCATCTGGATTTGTTTCGCGTCTAACCAAAATAACTTTGCTGCCACTTGCAGCTTGTTCAACTGCAACTTTTGAAGAAAAAACTACTTTACCCACCGAAGCTCCCGGCGAGGCGGCGATACCTTTAGCAATCAATTTCTTTTCTGCTTTGATATCAAAGCGCGGGAACATTAATTGCTGCAATTGCACGCCGCTTACTCTTTGTAAAGCTTCATCTAAAGTTATTAATTCTTCATCTACTAATTGACTGGCAATGCGAAAGGCTGCCGCTGCCGTTCGTTTGCCGATTCGAGTCTGCAACATCCAGAGCTTGCCATCTTCAACTGTGAACTCGATATCGCAAAGATCTTTGTAATGAGTTTCAAGTGTTTGCATAATCTGCATTAACTCTTTATGAACTTCTGGCATTAATTCTGCAAGATCATCTAAATGCAGGGTATTTCTTATTCCAGCAACTACATCTTCACCTTGAGCGTCTGTTAACCAATCACCATAAGCGCCTGGTGCCCCAGTTGCCGGGTCGCGCGTAAAGGCAACACCAGTTCCACTTTTTGATCCTTTGTTGCCAAAAACCATGGTGCCTACATTTACTGCCGTGCCCAGATCATCTGGAATTCTTTCTTGCCGGCGATAAATCTTTGCGCGCTCGGTGTTCCAAGAATTAAAAACTGCCCTGATGGCTAGATCTAACTGCGTGTAAGCGCCTTGCGGGAACTCTTCACCAGTTTCACTCAATATTATTTGCTTGAAATCTTTAACTACTTCTTGCAAGTCTTGTGCGTTTAAATCTAAATCGCTCTTAGCACCACGTTTTTCTTTATGAGCATCAAATACTTCTTCAAATTTTTCGCCCTCAATATCGAACACGGTTTTGCCAAACATTTGAATTAGGCGCCGGTAGGAATCCCAAGCAAATCTTTCATCACCGGTTTCTTCTGCTAAAGCCACAATGGTTTCATCATTTAATCCAATATTTAAAACCGTATCCATCATTCCTGGCATAGAGAATTTTGCGCCACTTCTTACCGAGAGTAATAGGGGGTTTTCTTTGCTACCAAGTTTTCGGTTTGATCTAGATTCAGTTGCAGCAAGTGCCGTGCCAACTTGTGGTCCCATGCCAGCAGGTTCTCGACCTTGTTTCAAATATGCGCGGCAAGCTTCGGTAGTAATGGTGAAACCTGGTGGAACAGGTAATCCCAATCGCGTCATTTCCGCTAAATTCGCACCCTTTCCTCCTAAGAGGTCGGCCATAGTGCGGTCACCTTCAGTGAAATCGTAAACATACTTGGTCATAAATAACACAGTAGAGCAGATTAATTAATAAATAAAGGGAAATTTAATTAATGTTTTTCACAAAGCGGATCTTTTTGAATAGTAATTGTCTCCCACTGAGAATTGAGTGCATCAAAAATCATTAGCCTGCCGATTAATGGCTCACCTAGCCCGACAAGTATTTTTATTGCTTCTAATCCTTGTAAATTCCCAATCACTCCACAAAGGCTTCCTAAAACTCCAGCTTCCGCGCAACTTGGCACGCTTCCTTTTGGCGGAGCTTCGGGAAACACGCATCGATAACACGGGCCTTGCTTCGCATCAAACACACTTACCCGGCCATCAAATTGATTTAGCGCCGCCCACACATCTGGGATCTGCAACTTGGCACAAACATCATTAACTAAGTATTTAGTTTCAAAGTTATCACTGCCATCAATCACTAAATCAAAATCTTTAAAGATTTTCTGGGCATTGTCACTAGTTAGCTCTTGATTAAAGGTAATAATTTCAACTTTAGGATTTAATTTATTTAAATAAGATTTTGCGCTCGTGGTTTTAGGTTGCTTTAAAAATTCAGGTGTATGAATTACTTGCCGATGCAAGTTTGATTCACTCACCTCATCAAAGTCAATAACTCCGATTGTTCCCACGCCACCAGCTGCGAGATAAGGCAAAGTTGCTGAGCCCAATCCCCCGGCACCAACTACTAAGACTTTTGAGCTGCCGAGCCTTTGTTGACCTTCAAGTCCAAAGTTCGGCAAAATGGTTTGCCTGAGGTATCGCTGCACCAAACTTAAATCAATTTCAGCCATCTCAAACGTCAGTCTAAGCCCTAACTAGTGGCAAACTGATCTCATGAAAAAACCTGTTATCGGAATCTCTTGTTATGTAGAACCAGCTAAATGGGGCGCTTGGGATATTCAAGCCGCAGTCTTACCCTTTGCTTATGTAACAAGTGTGACTGAAGCTGGTGGTCGTGCAGTAATAATTCCACCTGATTCAACGGGTAGTGAAGTGGTTGAAAATTTAGATGGCTTAATAATTGCCGGTGGCGCTGATGTAGATGCCGCGCTTTATAGCGAAAGCGCTCATGAAACTGCCGACAAACCAAGAGTTGAAAGAGACAAATCAGAAATTTTGCTTTATCAAAAAGCTTTGGAGTTAAAAAAACCTTTCTTAGGAATCTGTCGTGGATTGCAAATAATGGCAGTTGCTAGTGGTGGATCGTTAATCCAACATTTGCCTGATGTTTCCAAACTAAGCCATCGCCCGGCCCCTGCACAATTTGTGGATCATGGTGCGCGCTTTGAAGCAGGTTCTTTAGTGGAAAAACTGCTAGGTAAAGAAATGATCGTTAATTCTTCTCACCACCAAGCAGTTAAAACCCCAGGTAGTTTAAAAATTACTGGCTGGGCTGAAGATGACACTATAGAAGTTTTAGAAAACCCCGACCACAAATTTGTAATCGGGGTTCAATGGCATCCGGAGATGCATCACGACAAGAGATTGTTTGAAGCTCTAATTGCACATTCAGCTAAGGCTTAGCTTTTCGCATTTCAAGGCAGACCTCTGAATCAAAAACCCGTTCTCTAATAATTTCAAATCCATGATTTTGGTAAAAATTTATTGCGCGCAAATTTGACTTTAGTGGGTCAACGAGAATTGCGTCTCGATTTTCTATTTGAAAACATCGATCAAAAATCAATTGCATTATTTTTGAACCATAACCCTTTCCGCGAAAAAACGGCTCTCCTATCCAGATATCAATTGCACGCAAATTAGGATCAACTTGTCCCCAGTAATGGGTCTCTTCAAGTAATGGATCAATTATTTGGATAAATCCAATAGGTTTTTGCCCTAGCTCTGCAATTAAATATTCCTGCCAGGGTTTTTCGTTTGGAAGTTCTGCCTCCCATTCATAACCACTGTCGCCACCAAAGGCCGATTTGATTACTGGGTCTTGGTCCCAGATTTTAAGCGTTTCAATATCAGAGACCAAGCACTCCCGTAGGTTTATTTGTTGCAAGGAACTTAAAGCGGTGTGACGTACGCTCCAGTAATACCGCCATCTACTAAAAAGTTAGAAGCAGTAATGAAGGATGAATCATCACTCGCCAAAAAGGCCACTGCCGCAGCTAGTTCTTCTGCTTCGCCAAAGCGTCCCATTGGTATGTGCACTAGACGCCTTTGTGCGCGCTCTGGATCTTTAGCAAATAACTCTTGCAATAATGGAGTGTTTACTGGCCCTGGGCTAAGTGCGTTAACGCGGATTCCTTCGCGAGCAAATTGCACACCTAATTCACGAGTCATTGCCAACACGCCACCTTTAGAAGCGGTGTAAGAAATTTGGCTAGTTGCTGCTGCCAAAGTTGCCACGAATGATGCGGTGTTAATGATTGAACCTTTTCCTTGTTTTTGCATGTAAGGAATTACCGCTTTGCAGCAAAGGTAAACGCTGGTTAGGTTTACTAATTGCACTTTCTCCCAAGCATCTAGCTCGGTTATCAAAATTGAATCATCTTCAGGTGGTGAAATGCCCGCATTGTTAAAGGCAATATCGATTGATCCAAATTTTTCATAAACTTCTTTAAACATTGCATCAACGCTTTGCTTGTCTGTTACGTTGCACTTAATAAAGTTTCCGCCAACTTCGTCGGCGACTTTGCGGCCGTTTACTTCATCCAAATCAGCAATTACTACTTTGGCGCCTTCTTGCGCAAAGCGAATCGCTGTGGCTCTTCCGATACCGCTGCCACCACCGGTAATTGTTGCTACCCGGTCTTTTAGTCTGTCCACCAGTTTCCTCTCTTAGATGTCGGTGTTAAAAAATACGTTCTTTTCTTCAGTGAAAGCATCTAGCGCATCTGGGCCTAGCTCTCTTCCCAAGCCAGACTTTTTGAATCCACCAAAAGGTGTCCAGTAGCGAACTGAAGAGTGTGAGTTGACCGAGAGGTTTCCACTCTCATAACCACGCGCAACTCGAAATGCTCTTGCTGAATTATTTGTCCAAATAGAACCGCTCAATCCATAATCAGTGGCATTTGCTAGCTCTATGGCATCTGCTTCATCTTTAAATGTAGCCACGGAAACCACCGGCCCAAAAATTTCTTCAGTTAGGGTGCGATGCTTTCGATCAGTGATGGCTAAGACGGTGGGCGGTACCCAAAAACCTTTTCCACTTGGGGCTGATCCACGAAAAGCCACTAGAGATTCATCTATAAAGCTCATCACATTTGCTTTGTGGCTGGCAGTAATTAGCGGGCCCATTTCGGTGGTGTTAAGCATCGGGTCATCAACTTTTACATTTTTGACTGCGACTTCAAATTTCTCCATGAATTTTTCATAGATACTTTCTTGCACCAAGATGCGACTGCGAGCACAGCAATCTTGACCGGCATTATCAAAAACTGCGTATGGCGCTGCAGCGGCGGCTTTTTCTAAATCAGCGTCATCAAAAATTATGTTAGCTGATTTGCCACCAAGTTCTAAAGTAATGCGCTTTACGTTTGGAGCGCATTTAGCCATGATGCTGGTTCCAACTTCAGTTGAACCAGTGAAAACGATTTTTCCAACGCGTGGGTCTTGCACCAAAGTTTCGCCAACAACTCTTCCGGCACCAGTGACAACTTGAAAAACGTTTTCTGGAATGCCAGCAACCAGCGCTAGCTCAGCGAGTTTCATTGCAGATAGCGGTGTTACTTCTGCAGGTTTCATGATTACGGTATTTCCCGCAGCAAGTGCTGGGGCCAATCCCCATCCAGCAATTGGCATTGGAAAATTCCAAGGGACGATGATTCCAATTACTCCGATGGGCTCGCGAAAGGTTATGTCTACACCATTGGGAACGGGTATTTGTTTACCAAAATTTCGCTCTGGGGCGCCGGCATAATAATTCAAAACATCTCTAACGTTTCCGGCTTCCCAAGTTGCGTTAGAAATAGTGTGACCTGAGTTTTCAACTTCAAGCTTTGCTAAACCCGGAATGTTTTCTTCAACTACTTGCGCAAAACGACGAAGCAGTCTAGCTCGCTCACCCGGGGCTACATTTCGCCAAGTTTTGAAGGCTATCTGGCTTTTGGCAATTGCTTCTTTAGTTTGTTCTTCAGTTGATTCTTCAACTTGGGCAATTACTTCTTCAGTTGCCGGGTTAATGATTTGATGCAAAGACACGCTACTTGCTCCTTATTAAGTTGTATCGAAGTTACATACGTTCGAAGGTTCTAAAGCGCTCCCAATCTGTTACCGCGCCGTTAAAAGCCTTCAATTCTGTGTTGGCCATATTCAAATAGTGCTCCTGAACTTCTTCGCCAAATGTCTTTTTGACAAACCCACTCTTTGCCCAAAGGTCTGCTGCTTCTTGCAAAGTTTCTGGCACTCTTTGAGCATCAGATTTATAAGCATTGCCAGTAAATGGTGCTTCCAGCTCGAGCTTTTCTTCAATGCCAGCAATACCAGCAGCAATCATGGCAGCTTCAGCTAAATATGGATTTACATCTCCACCGGGCACCCGATTTTCAAAACGTAGTGATTGGCCGTGACCTACTAGACGAAGTGCACAAGTTCTATTGTCTGGTCCCCACTTAATTGCAGTGGGTGCAAAAGATCCTTCTACATAACGCTTATAAGAATTTATATTAGGCGCAAAAAACAAAGTTAATTCGCGCATATATTTGATCTGCCCTGCAATAAAAGACTTAGCAAGTTGACTCATTCCATATTGATCTGAATCATCTGCCATAACTGGATTGCCTGCTTTATCTCTTACTGATAAATGAATATGGCAAGAGTTGCCTTCACGTTCATTGAATTTAGCCATGAAAGTTAATGCGTAGCCCATCTCAGAAGCGATTTCCTTTGCTCCCAATTTGTAAAGCACATGGCGATCTGCAGTAGTTAAAGCATCTGAATATCTAAAAGCAATTTCGTGTTGACCTAAGTTGCACTCACCCTTAGCGCTTTCAACTTCTAAGCCAGCACCAGCCATACCCAGGCGAATTGCTCTTAGCAGACCTTCTACGCGACTTGTTCCTAAAAGCGAATAGTCAATGTTATATTGATTTGCCGGGATTAAATCTCTATAACCTTTATCCCATGCCATCTCATAAGTGTCGTTGAAAACAATAAACTCAAGTTCCGTTCCGGAGTAAGGGACCAAATTGTGTTCTGCTAGACGAGAAATTTGCGATTTTAGAATTTGTCTTGGTGAGGCAACTACATCAGACTCATCTAGCCACAAAGCATCAGCCAAAATAAAGGCAGTTCCGTCCAGCCACGGGATACGACATAAGGTATCCCAATCTGGCTTCATCATAAAGTCGCTGTAACCGCGGTCCCAAGAACTCATCGCATAGCCTGGAACAGTATTCATATCAACATCTACTGCTAACAAATAGTTACAGCCTTCGGTGGCGTGTGAAGCGACCTCTTTTAAAAAGAAATCACCATGAACTCTTTTGCCTTGCAAGCGACCTTGCATGTCAACGATTGCCACTAATACGGTATCGATTTTTCCGGATTTGATGTCCGCTTCAAGATCAGAGAATTTAAGTGCTGCGCTAGCGGATTGCTTTATTTGAGAACTCACAGTTGGTTCCTCCCTAGGGAAGACGCTACTAGTAAGTGATACGGTTTTGCAGAAGATTTCGAGAAAATTCTTCAGCAAGCCTGGCGCTGTGTTCTATATGAGCCACATGGCCGGTGTCTTGCCAAACTTTCACATTTGCACTTGGTGCAAAATACGGAACTTTTTTAGCAGCGCGTGGATGAACTAGCTTGTCTTTACCCCCATAGATGAAAGTCATCGGGGCGGAGATTTCTTTGACTAAATTCCACGGAGCCTCGGGTGAGCGATCCCAAAAAGTTGCAAGCAGAGACCTCAAGGTAGCCAGCAAACTGGGTAATTGGTGTGGCTGGTCATCTCTAATGGCTAATTCTCTGGCGATTGCCTCTTGCCATCCGGAAGGAGTATTTTTTGGATCGCCAAAAGTCGTTTGAATTGTGTTTTTAGCACGCTCTTCTGGAGGTAATTCAAAATACTTATCCATCAACTTTTCGCCAAATTTAGGAATCGCACTTAAAACCACTGGGGCCGCGCTGAGATACGGGTAAAGCGTTGGGAGTGCTGGTGATATTAAATTGACGCTTTTTACCAGATCTTTGTAGTTTGCTGCTAGATAAACCGAAACTGATCCACCTAGAGAGTTTCCAAAAACATGAACGCTTTTGCCAGGGTAGGTTCTCTCGATTACCTCAGCCAAAATCTCAGCAAAATTCTTAGGGGAATGATCTTGATCTTCCGGTGGCAACGACAAGCCAAATCCAGGCAGATCCGGTGCGGTCATGTCAAGATTGTTACCAAATTCATTCATTAAAGGAAACCAATTATGGCCTGATGCGCCAAGTCCATGAATAAATACTGCGGGCTCAGCATCCTCATTAACCTTCCGGCGGATGCGCACCTGGGCTTTAGCGGTTTGGACTATTTGATCGAGCATGATCTAAATCTAGAGCCATTTTGATAAGTCCACAAATGCAGAGCCGAAAATAAGGCATTAATCTTGGGGTATCACATTAGAAAGGTCCAAATTCATGGAAGTACGCATCGGAGTACAAGATGCCTCTCGCGAGTTAGTTTTTGAAAGCAACCAAACTCCAGAAGAAATAAAGAAAGCTGTAAATAAAGCTACTGAAGAAGGTTCGCTTTTAAATCTAACTGACGACAAAGGAAAGCAAATTTTAATTCCAGCAGCAAAGATTGCCTTCATCGAAATTGGCTCAGCAGTCGAGCGTAGGGTGGGATTTGCTGGCTAATGCCTGAAGTTCACCAAATGCTCCTAGAGCTACCAAGCGACGTAGAAAAAATAGAGATTGATCTTGCAACGCATCGCTTGGCTGCTCTGAATACGGTTTCTACAAGTAACGCTGAAGAATTAGTTGTTTGCGTGCCAGGGTTTACTGGCAGCAAGGAGGATTACCTCGCAATCTTGCCGCCTTTAAGTACTGCCGGATACGGGGTAATTTCTTTTGACCAAAGAGGTCAATACGAATCCAAATATTCACTTGATCCTGGCGGTTTTACTTTAGAAAATTTAGTTAACGATGTCTTGTCGATAGCAGAAAAATTCAAAAAGCCAGTTCACCTAATTGGACATTCCATGGGTGGGTTGGTTGCCCAAAAATCTGTTTTTAGTAACCCAGAATTTTTTAAATCAGTTACTCTGCTTTGCTCTGGCCCTAGTGCTATTCCTAAAGACCGTCAGCGAAATATTTCCGCAATTAGAAAAGGGTTCCCCCAAACTCCACTAGAAGTCGCTTGGCAAATTATTGAAACTGAAGAGAAAAAGTCAAACCCAGATAAATTCACCCCTGAAGTTTGGGAATTTAGAAAAAAGCGCTGGATGCAAAATAACCCACAAGCGCTACATGAAACAGCCGCCATTTTGCAAGATACACCAGATCTAACGCAAAATCTTGCACAAGTTTTGGCAAAAAAGAATTTACCAGCGCTAGTTCTAACTGGAGAATATGACGATATTTGGCCAATCCCAATGCAGCAAGAGATGGCTAAAACTTTGAATGCTGATTATGTAATTGTCGCTTTAGCTGGTCACTCACCTGCAAGAGAGCGTCCTAGTGAAACCGCTGCAGCGTTAATTAATTTTTTTACAAAACGTTAAAGTAGAGGCATCTAGTGAACCAAGACTTAATTATGAAAGCGCTAGCTGAGGTAGAAGACCCAGAAATCAGGCGGCCAATTACTGAATTAGACATGGTCAAATCAGTAAATATTGAAGGTCACAATGTGGCAATTGAAATATTTTTAACTGTTGCTGGCTGCCCACTAAAGCAAGAAATTGTTAGTCGAATCCAACAAGCAGTAAATAAAGTACAGCCTTTAGCACAAACCCAAGTCATATTTGATGTGATGAGCGACGAGCAACGAAAGGCATTGCGCGAGAAATTGCGCGGCCCACAAAAAGAAAACCCTTTTGCCAGAGAAGATTCTTTAACAAAAGTGTTTGCTATTGCTTCTGGCAAAGGTGGAGTTGGTAAATCATCGCTAACTGTGAATTTGGCTGCGGCAATGGCTGCCAAAGGTTTTTCTGTTGGAATCTTAGATGCAGATGTTTATGGTCACTCAATTCCAAGAATTTTAGGTATCGACCACGCCCCCACTATGGTGGAAGGAATGATCATGCCGCCGAGCAAGTGGGGCGTCAGAGCAATCTCTATGTTGCCTTTTAAACCTGGCGGAGTTTCTCAACCCATTGCTTTTCGCGGGCCCATGTTACATAAAGCTCTAGAACAATTCTTAACTGATGTTTGGTGGGGTGACTTAGATTTTTTGCTTTTAGATTTGCCACCAGGAACAGGCGATGTAGCTATTAGCGTTGCTCAACTTTTACCCAAAGCAGAAATTGTGGTAATCACAACCCCGCAAGTAAGTGCTTCTGAAGTCGCAGTACGTGCCGGAACAATTTCTTCACAAACCCATCAAACTGTTGCAGGTGTAATTGAAAATATGAGCGAAGTTATCTGCACTCACTGCCAGCAGCCAATGCAGCTTTTTGGATCTGGTGGTGGTGAAGCTGTTGTGGAATCTTTGAAAAAAGAAATTGGTAAAGAAGTTTCACTTTTAGGCAAGGTTCCTTTTGATGTGCGCCTACGTGAAGGTGCTGACGCGGGTGAGCCACTTGTTTTGGCTGATCCAGATTCAACCGCCAGCAGTGCAATTATTGAAATTGCTGATTCACTTATTAAGCGACCCAAAGGTTTAGCCGGAAAGTCATTAAATCTTTCCCCAGTTAGTAATTAACCTTCTTCGCGCGAACCTAAAGTCACGGTAACTGATTTTTCTTCTCCGCTAGGAGAAGTTGCAGTGAAGGTAACTGTGTCACCTGGATCATTTCGACGAATTGCCACGATCAATTCAATTGAATCATCAACAAATTCGCCATCAATCTTTGTAATTACATCACCTTCGCTAAGCCCTGAATTTTCACTGGGGCCGCCCACAACTACTTCGGCGACTCTCGCGCCAGTGCCCTCGAAAGTTGAATCAACGCTAATTCCGGCAATCGGCGTACTGCTTACTCCAGACGCAATGATCTCTTGCAAAATTCTTTCAACCTGAGTGATCGGTATTGCAAAACCCAAACCAATACTGCCACTTGCGCCAACTCCTAATGTGGCAATTGCTGAATTTACGCCCACAACCTCAGCGGCTGCGTTCACTAATGGGCCTCCAGAATTACCTGGATTAATTGCCGCGTCAGTTTGAATTGCTGAGATGTAAGACTGATCCCCCACGCCACCAGCGGTTACCGGTCGATTTAATGCCGAAACAATTCCACTCGTTACTGTTCCTACTAACCCGAGTGGCGAACCAAAAGCAATCGTCGAATCGCCAACTTGTAATTGATCAGAATTACCAATACTCAAAGGTATGAGGCCTTCTTTTTCAATTTTTAAAACCGCTAGATCGTAAGAAGAATTTCTACCAATCAATCTTGCGGGATATGACGACCGATCAAAAAGCGTAACTTCAATTTCACCGGAACCCGCAGCTGTGGAAATCACGTGATTGTTGGTGATGATGTAGCCATCTGGTCGATAAATAAATCCAGATCCAGTTCCGGTGCCGCCAGCACCCGAGGCAGAAATGCTCACCACACTTGGCTGAACTACTTGCACTATTGCTGGGATTGAACCTTCAAGCGGTTTGATTGCAGGCAATTGCGCGGCATTGTTTTGTGCTTGATTGGTTTCATTTGATACAGCCGTCTGATTAGAGTTGTTACCAGAAAAATTTTGAAAGAAGTCTGCGGCCAACCAACCACTGATTCCACCGGTTAAGGCACCAATCAATAACGAAATCACCACAACGGCAGATAGTGGGGTGTTTCGTCTGGAGCGCTCACTTGAGGGCGTGGTGTACGAAAGTCCGTAGCTGGTAGGCGGATCAAAGGGTGATTGAGTCATATCTCCTCTGGTGATTAACTTATCTCCCATGTTAGGGCCCCGCATCTTAAAAAATGCTGAGGGTTGAATTAGCCTTGACTAAATTAAAAATTTCGAAGAAGGTATTTCTGTGATAGCACCGAGTGGGCAAAGTTGGGCCTACGCCCAGAATCTAATTGGCGAGGACAAAATCTTAAGCTCTGCGCGAGAGATGGCTGAAGCCAAAAAGATTCCAGCAATCGGCAGCGGTGGTGGCGCCTTCTTAAGATTTCTTGCAAGCTCAAATGATGCGAGCAATGTGGTTGAAATTGGCACTGGAGTTGGCATAAGTGGTGTCTGGCTTTTAAGAGGAATGAACCCAGCTGGAGTTTTAACCAGTATTGATCATGATGCTGGTGCGCAGAGAATTGCAAAAGAAACATTCGCAAAGGCAGCAATTGAACCACAACGCACTCGCTTGATCACCGGAAAAGCCCTAGATGTGGTTTCTCGATTAACCGATAAAGCTTATGACTTGATCTTGATTGCCGGAGACAAACTGGAATACGAATCACTCCTAGAAGAAAGCACCAGGCTACTTAGGCCAGGTGGAATTTTAGTTTTCGATAACGCGCTTTATGAAGATCGAGTTTCTAGTTCAAAACATCAAGACGCAGAAACAATTGCCATTAGAAATGTTTGCGAGAAAATCAGAGAAGATGAACGCTTCATCCCAGTGTTAGTGGCGAACGCCGATGGTTTGTTAGCGGCAATTTACCGACCAGAGCGCGCTAGTTGATTTAAGCTTTAAGAACTTCTAGTTGAGTATCTAGTTCTTTTGCTTCTTCGTGTGACATTTCAACTACTAAACGACCGCCGCCTTCTAGCGGAATTCTTACCACTACGCCGCGACCCTCTTTGGTCACTTCCATTGGTCCATCACCAGTACGTGGTTTCATCGCTGCCATAGTTTTAATCCTCAATCACTCAAATTCTATGAGGGATATCTTACTACAAAATCCTATATCTTAGAAATTGCCTTAATTTAAGAATTAATTTCTACTATTTGCGCAAATTTTTTGAGTGATTTTTGTATTGCGATTTTAAAAAATGGTTCAATTATTTTGTAGCCAACATATCCAAAAAATCCTAATGGAGGGTAGATGCTTTCTGACCAAATAAATTCAGACTCATTTTCTGAAATCTTTTTTACCTGCATCGCACCTGTTCCCTTGACAACCTTTCCTAAGTGAATTACAGAAACAGAATGTGGCCGATTCCATTCAGTAATGCGCATTGGATCAAGAAACCCAAGTTTTCCAACTCCAGTGAAAGCAGCAAACTCTCCACCTACTCCCACACCATCATTTTTAGTTACCCAAACTTTGGTACCCAGCATCCATTCGCCTTGCTTGGGCCAATTTACGATTTCATCAAAGACTTTTTCTTGAGGTGCTTTAACTCTTTGGGTAAGTGCTAAATCAGCTTTCATTAACTTCGTCTACTTCCGCTTCTAGTAAATCCCTCGCTGTAGCCAAAATGCTGCGAGGCTCTTGCCATTCATTCTCCACCGCAGTAAGTGCTTCGGCAACCGTTGTTACCCAACTGGGAATCATCGTGGCAGCTTGCCTGATAAAAAATTTTTCAGTTAATTCTTGTACTAAATTTTTTAAACCGGCATAGTCATTCCATGGGTCGAGAATGATTATTGGTTTGTTATGCATTCCTAAACTTCTTGCGGTCCATACTTCAATTAATTCTTCCAATGTGCCAATGCCGCCAGGCAAAGCAATAAAGGCGTCGCTATAAGAATCCATCACACCTTTTCTTGCTCGCATATCCTTGGTGATGATTAATTCATCAGCTGCTTCATCTGCAACTTCAAATTTTAATAAACCTTCTGGAATCACTCCGATAGTTTTACCCGCATGCCTTCTAGCGCTAGTAGCAATTGCTCCCATCATTGAGATAGAACCGCCGCCAGTAACTAAGCTATATTTTTTTTGGGCAATTGCCGCACCTAATTCGCTAGCGAGATTTAAATATTTGTCATCGATATCTTGACTGGAGGCGCAAAATACACAAATTGTTTTCGCTACTTCATCAGCCAACTGATCAACCTTTGATAAACAAGTTCTAAATCAGCAATAGGCACCATTTCGTCAGGATGATGCGCTAAGTGAGGATCGCCTGGTCCAAAATTTATTGCTGGAATATTTAATTTAGAAAACCGAGCGACATCAGTCCAGCCAAATTTTGGTGCAATTGGTAAATCTATCTCTTTTACAAAATCTGCAATTGCCTTTTGGTTCAATCCAACGGGAGCAGCTTCTGCTACATCGATAATTTCTAACTCAAAATCTGCAAAAAGTTCTCTTAAGTGAGCAATAGCTGTAGCTTGATCGCGATCTGGTGCGAAGCGATAATTTAACAAAATCTCCACTGAATCTGGAATTACGTTCCCGGCAACTCCCCCGCTAATACCAACGATCTGTAAACCTTCTCTAAAAGTTAAACTGTCAATTTCTGGGTTGCGTGGTTGATAAGAATTAACGATTTCTAATACGCCTTGTGCCTTATGTATTGCGTTGTCGCCTCTCCACCAGCGAGCAGAATGAGCTCGGGTGCCTTTAATAGTTATTTTAAATCTGAGTGACCCTTGGCAGCCCATTTCCAAAACTGCCCCAGTTGGCTCTAGTAGTATCGCAAAGTCTGCTTCTAGTAATTTGCCTTGGGTTTTAGAAATTTTTTCAAGGCCGTTGTATTTTGATTCAATTTCTTCTGCTTCGTAAAACAAAAAAGTAACATCTTTTTTGAATTCACTAACTCTCTGTAGCAGTTTGAGCATTACCGCTAAACCGCCCTTCATGTCTACCGCACCGAGGCCATGGATTGCTTCGTTAGTTGTTTGAGATTTTTGATTATTGTTGGCTGGCACCGTATCTAAGTGACCAGCTAAAACGATTCGGTTGTCAAAGCCAAAATTAGTTCGCGCAATTAAAGTATTTTCGATACGAGTCACTTCTAGCCTCGAAAGCTCTTCCAAGGCACTTTGTACCTGATCGGCAAGGTTTTTTTCATCCAATGAGACGCTTGGGATATCAACTAAGTCAGCGGTCAACTCGGCCAAATTCTTAGTTAGTTGCAGCATGCATTTATTCTCTCAAACCCATCAAAGTGGTTGGTGGTTTCGCCCGGCCAGGCGCTAAGTTTTACCCATGGAAACTCTCTCAGCTAGCGCAATCGGGTTCGCTACCGAATTTAATGGCGAAATACTTGAGGTTTTTTACCCCGCACCAAGCTTAGGTTTAAATCCAAATCTAGTTAATGATTTTGACTCAACTCTTGGCCTTGATCAAATTCGCGGAGTTTCCAGAATTCAAATTGAGACCGTGATAAATGATTTATCTGAAAAACCAACCGATGTTGCTGATGCTTATTTGCGATTGCACTTGCTATCTCATCGCTTAGTAAAACCCAGATCTATAAATTTAGATGGAATATTTGCCGTGCTACCTAATTTGGCTTGGACTAATTTGGGAGCTGTTTTACCAAGTGAGTTGAACAATGTAAAAAGTAGAGCTCTAAGTAACCAAGTACCATTTTTTGTTTTAAGCGTCGATAAATTCCCCAGAATGATCGATTATGTAATTCCCTCAGGAGTAAGAATCGCTGATGGTGATCGAGTCCGCCTTGGCGCTTACTTGGCAAGCGGCACCACTGTGATGCATGAAGGTTTTGTTAATTTCAATGCCGGAACTTTAGGTGCATCGATGGTTGAAGGTCGCATCAGTGCTGGAGTGGTAATTGGTGATGGTTCCGATATCGGTGGTGGTGCCTCAATAATGGGAACTCTTTCTGGTGGCGGCAAAGAAGTAATTAGTGTCGGTGAAAAAAGTTTGATCGGAGCAAATTCTGGTATTGGAATCAGTATCGGTAACAACTGCGTAGTTGAAGCTGGTTTATATGTAACTGCTGGTAGCAAAGTCAGCTTGCCTGATGGAACCAGCACTAAAGCAGCAGCATTAAGCGGTGAAGACAATTTACTTTTTAGAAGAAACTCTCAAACTGGTGCAATTGAAGTTGTTAGTAGAACCAATTCTTGGGGTGGTTTAAATACCGCCTTGCATACTAACGATTAAAAATCCTTTAAGCGTAAAACAACTTCGTCCGCTTCGCTCTCGGTAAGCGTTAATGAGATTCTTACAAAATTTTCTCCGCTGGGGCCATACAAAATTCCGGGGGCCACTTTTATTCCCAATGCCAAAAAGCGTTCTGCTACCTGCTTGCCGTTTTCACCATTTGATAACCAAAGAAACATTCCACCTGGCGCATAATTGGTAAATCCTTTACTGGTCAAAGCTGGCAATAAAACTTCACGGCGCTTTAAAAATTGCTCTCTAATTTTCTTTGGGTAACTAAAGTCTGCTAATAAATTGCTGGCAACTTGAGTAGCTGGTGAATTAGCTAAGAAACCCAATTTTCGGCGCACTGAAATCAAGCGATCAATTAGGTCAAATGAGCCGAGGGTATAGCCAACTCGAAAGGCAGCCAGCGAATTTCTTTTAGAAAGCGAGTAAAGCCCCAAAACATTTTTTAGGCCTTGATTTTGCGCAATTGCAAAGGCGCTTGGAGCAACTGAATCAATTGCAGTTTCTAAATAAGTTTCGTCACTAACTACAACTGCATTTTTAGTTTGAGCTACCTCCAAGAGTGCAATCAATTGTGCTGCTTGCAAAATTTCACCCGTAGGATTATTCGGGGAATTTATCCAAAGTAAATCGATCTTTTCTGCTTTTGCTAAGTCATCTGCTGTTTCATAGCGCAAGATCTTGGCGCCGATTTGCTCGGCTCCATCTTGATAAGTTGGGTAACTCAAATTGGGTATGGCAATCGTTGAATTGCGAGTTAAACCTAAAACCCAAGCTAAGGTCCCAACAAATTCTTTGGCTCCTGCCACCGGCATTACTTGCTCAAAAGAAATATCGAGCGCTAATGCTTGTTTAGCCCAATTAACTACCGCAGTTTTGAAAATTTCACTCCCCGCAGCTGGTGGGTAGCCCACCTGCCAATCTGCAGCCGTTAATGCAGCTCTTACTTCTTGGCTAACTGGTTCTTTTGGCGCGCCGATTGAAAGATCTATTTCTTTCATTTAACAAATTTAATTTCATAATTACTATTTTGATTCTTGAAGTTAATAATGCTAACCGCATCTGTAGTCAACTTTTTTAGCTGCTCAATCAAACGTCCCGCAGGTACGCTAATTTCTTGTATTTCTTGCTTTTTAATTTTTGCTTCAAGTTCTTCAACTGAAAATCTTGAGTTACCAGCAAGATTTAATTGTTTTATAAGATTTTCTGGATTTTCTGCTTTTAGAGATTTTTTTAAGTTTTGTAAATTACTAACTAAGTCGTCTATCGCGTTAACTAAGTCAGTTCGATTTGGCCAAATAATTTCTGCAGTGCGATCACTAGGTGAAAGGGTAATCCGCGTTAAATCTCGATAAGACCCACCAACTAGCGCTTCGATAAGTTTTGCATTAGCTGCTTTGCTTGCAGTGATTCCGTAGCTTGCAGAAAGTAAATGTGAAAGATGGCTAGAAATTAAAACTGCTGCATCATGCTCTTTGGCAAAAGTAGGCACCACTCTTGCGCCAGTTTTCAGAATAAATTTTATTAATTCAGCGAGCTTTTTTTCGTCAGTTACTCGATCTAGAGTTAATGCCCAAGGTGCCTGATTAAAAATTTCAGGAGTTGCTGCATCCCAGCCAGCCAGATGAGACCCCGCCATTGGGTGTCCACCCACAAAATTTAATTTTTCATCTACCAATTCATGCATTGAAGCCTTAGTTGATCCCACGTCACTGACCAACCCTGAGTAACTAGCCTTAGAAATTTCTTTTAAAACGTCTGGAGCGGCGTTGGTACCCGTTGCTAAAACCAAAATTTCGCAATTGTGCATTAACTCATCTAAGTCGTTTCGCACCCGAAAGCCAGCTTGTTTTACTTTTGCTCGTACCTGTTCATCTATGTCATAACCCAAAATGTCGGATTGAGAATGAAGCTTTTTTAAGAGTGAACCGCCAATTAAACCAAGTCCAATAATTCCGATATGCATTCTTAGCGCCTAGAAATTATCTGGGGGTTTCGGTAGTCGAATCTTTAACTAATCTAGTTACCCACTCATTTAAAACGTCTGAGGTAACGCTCCCCGGAGGTAAAGATTCACCTAAGCGTGCCGATGAAATTTCGGGGTTTATTGGGTAACTTCCTAAAACTTTAATTGCTGCACCCAGAGCTCCTACGTCGCCAATTGCCGCTTTTAAAGTTGGATCCCCGATATGTCCACGTGCAGAAATTAAAAAGGCGTACTCACCTAATCTTGTTTTTAGTGGCCTTGAACTAATTGAAGTTAAACCAATATCTCGCTTGGCAAAACAGGCCAAAATATCTGCTAACAATCCGTTTCGATCGGCAACCGGAGTAACCACAATCGAAGTTTTATCATGACCGGTTGGTGATGACAACTTTCTAGAAATCAGTGCCATTCGGGTTTTGCCGCCTGAGTAATCTTCAATTCGGGTTTGCTTTACATATAAACCAAAAGTATCTGCACCTTTTGCCGCAGCAATAGCGCCTAGACCCGCTTCTTTTCGCTCTGCCACAATCTTGCAGGCATCTGCAGTGGAAGCGGTGTATTCAACCTCAATGTTGTTATTTCGTAAGTATTCTTTGCATTGGGCGGCAGCGTGCGGATGAGTTAGAACTTTGGTTACTGGTGCGGATTTCGTTGAAGCGGGAACCGCTAAAACAAAACTAACTGGTACCACGATTTCTTCATTGATAAAACATTGCGCAGCTCTAAATATCAATTCATCTAAAGTGCTAGCAACGTCACCTTCGACTGAATTTTCTAATGGAACCAATCCAGCTTGCGCTTGCCCACTTTCAACAGCAAAAACTACATCCGCGACTTCTTTTTCGTAACTAATTTCACCGTTCCACGGAACGGTCATTAAATCAATTGCTGCATGGGTAAAGGTGCCAGGAGGTCCTAGATAAACCAGTGATGAATTAGACATTTCGAGGTAAGGCTACTCTCCACCTTTTGCTGGCAAGCCTTTAACCATCGGAACATCGTTAGCAACCAAGCCAACCTTGGCAGCGCCACCTGGTGAACCTAGCTCGGTAAAAAATGCTGCGTTAGCTTGGGTGTAATCCAAATATTGTTCCGGTACATCATCCTCGTAATAGATCGCTTCAACTGGGCAAACTGGTTCACAAGCACCGCAATCCACACATTCATCAGGATGAATGTAAAGCATGCGCTCACCCTCATAAATACAGTCAACTGGGCACTCTTCAATACAAGACTTATCTTTTACGTCAACGCAAGGTTCACTAATTACGTAGGTCACCGATTTACTCCTGGGTAGGTAATTAAGATCTGCTTAAAAGCGTAGTCCAACCCGAAAGATTTCTCTTCTTATGCCCGCTCTTGGCCGAATTTTCGTAACTCCTGCTGACGTAGGCCGAAAAGTTTCGATTCGTCATCTAGTAGCCCAAATTCCCACAGATGCCCTGGGTGC
>Ga0208547_1000222_pt1 | contig 31510 bp, 48 predicted proteins | sample DEB08_DNA_5_FD_185501 | JGI IMG/M metagenome (GOLD analysis project Ga0208547, IMG submission 185501) | Aqueous microbial communities from the Delaware River and Bay under freshwater to marine salinity gradient to study organic matter... | ecosystem: Environmental > Aquatic > Marine > Coastal ...
GAAGAGAACGATGCCTTAACTTTAGAGACAAATACCACAACAAATATTAAAGCTGTGTGTTCAATATTAGAAATATCTAGAGAAGATCAAAATGGCTAAACAAAAATTCGTACATTACGTCCCAAGACCGAAGCCTCCTAAGCGGCCAGGTCGTCACAAAAAAAGACTTAACAAAAATGAAAAAAGAAGTTATAAGAAGTACAACAGACAAGGAAAATAATTATGAGTGAATTAGTTAAAATACCAGCGGAAGCAAAAGAAATAATAAAAAATAAAAGAACAGGGAAAATATATGCTAGCAAAGCTGATTTTGATTCTGATGTTGCTGATCCCAATACTGACACTACTGTGGATGATTTTCGACAAGACCTCGAAATAAAAGTGACAAGAGTTTCAATGGGTGCTAAAACAAAAGAATAATGAAACCCAGAGGAGCCACTGAGCTACAAATGGAAATGCTACACAAGCATGTTCCAAAAGAATTACTAGACCAAGTACAAATATGTACTTCAGTTCCTGGTAAAGTTCCTATTGATCCTAATAAAGTAAATATACTTTGGCAAAAAAATTCTTGGGATCAAATAAATCTTCAAGAGTTTTTTGGTAATAAAGAAAGACATAAAGAATATGATTGGTATGTATTCAATAGTCATTGGAACTATGAAAAATTTAGATACTTTTTTGATATACCAACTGAAAGATCTACAGTAATTAAAAATGGAATAAATAATTTTCCAAAAAGAAAAATATATAAAAAGGGTGAGCCTATAAAGCTACTACACCACAACACGCCATGGAGAGGATTAAATGTTGTATTACGAGCAATGCAAGAAATAAAAAACCCTAATATAACATTAGATGTATATAGCTCTACTCAAGTATACGGAGATCAATTTAAACAACAAAACGATGATGCATTTAAACCTTTATATGAACAAGCGAAACAACTTCCTAATGTAAATTATATTGGTTACAAACCTAATGAATATATTTTAGAACATATGAATGAGTATGATATGTATGTTTATCCTAGTGTGTTTGAAGAAACTTTTTGTGTATCTGCTATGGAAGCACTAGCAGCAGGAGTTCATGTAATTACTAATAACTTTGGTGCATTGTATGAAACTTGTTCTGAATGGCCAGTATATATTAATTATAATAAAAATTATGAAACCATGGCTGTGGCTACTGCAGCTGCAATTGAAGTGGCGGCAAGTTATTTACACGAAGATTATATACAGAATCATCTAGAAGAACAACAAAAGTTTTATAAACGATTTTACAATTGGCATAAAAAGGGAATGGAATGGGAAAGCTTTTTAAGAGGAGCTATTAATGAAAGAAAATAAAACTTATATTAATCCAGATACTTATCAAACTTTAAAAGAATTAAAAGTAAACTCAGAATCTTATCAAAAAAATATTACACCATTATGGAAAAATAATAATTCTTTTAAAACAGAATTAAATAAAGCACCTTATTCTATATTTGTTGCTACACCTGTTCACAGTGATTGTTCTATTCATTATGCACAAGGTTTATTAGAGTTTCAAAAATTATCTTTTAAAAAAAATGTAGAAGTAACTTTTCAAATAATGAAGTCTTCCTTAGTTACACAAGGAAGAAATTTATGTGTCTCTGGTTTTTTAGAATCTAATTGCACTTACATGTTGTTTGTTGATTCTGATATTATATTTAATGCGGAATCTATATTTAAAATGATTGAAAGAGATAAAGATGTAATCTCCATACCTTATCCATTAAAAACGTTACGTTGGGATAAAGCTTATGAAAAAATGAAAAAAGGTAAAATTAAAAGTGGAGAAGATATAAGAAAATCTTTACACACTTATCCAATGAAAGTACCTAATACTAACAATGTAGATGTGGATAGAGGAGTCATTGAAGTAACACATAGTCCAACTGGATGTATGTTAATTAAAAGAAAGGTATTTGATAAATTAATAAAACATTATCCTGATAAACAAATCATTCAAAAGACTGTAATAAATGGTGAATATGTAACTAAACCTCACATGTGGAATTTCTTTGATTGTTTACACGATCCTGTTGAAAAAACTTATTTAGGTGAAGATTTTGCTTTTTGTAAGCTTTGGACAGATATTGGTGGTAAATGTTACGCCTTTATAGATGACCCTATAGGACATATAGGAGAACACCAATATGAGGGACGATTTGCTGACGAGTTGATATTACCTAAGTAAAATGGTAATATTGTCTATAATTAAAGAAATAGACTATGGATCCATTTACATTAGCATTAGCCACATTTGGCGTACAAAAACTTAGAGGAAAATCAACTAGAACTGCTTTAAAAGATGCAGCTCTCGTAGGAGGGGGTTCTCAAGTATTAGGTATGTTAGGAGCACCTGGAATAACTTCTTTTGGTAGAGGTGCAGGACAAATAGCTCCAACATTTGAAGGATTACAACAAACAACTGCAGGAAAAGGTATAGCAGGATTAATTGGTAAACCAGATGTATCAAGAGCAGAAGCTGTAAAAGCTTTAGGAGAAGGTGCAACCGAAGCTGACATTGCAACTTACATAAAAGAATCAGGTTCTGGTTTTAGAGGTATGGGAACTTTAGGTAAAGTAACTACAGCTGCAACATTACTTCCATTTTTACAAGGAGAAGATGAACCAGTTGAACCTCCTTTTTCTGAAGAAGATTATGAAAAAGCATATGCAGAACAAGCTGCAAAATTAGAAGGTGCTTTTTTACCAGCTACAAACACGATGCCTACAAGAGAGCAAGTATATGGTTCAAATATGTTTTATGCAAACCAAGGTGGACTAGCGGAGATAGTTAAAAAATATAATCATGGTGGTGTAAACTATTTACCATCTAAAACAGATCATGACGAAAATGATCACAACAATTATGTAAGAGCACAAGGTTATGTAGAAGATGGTGCCGGTAATGGAGATAAAGATGAAGACACAATGTTAGCTCAATTAGCTGACGGTGAATTTGTATCTCGTGCAGATGCAGTATTAGGTGCAGGTATATTATCTGGAGCAGATCCAAAAAGTTTTAAAAGCATGAGAAAAGCTGGAGCTGACTTCTTTTATGATCAACAAAAAAAATTTAAAAGAATTTACGATTTAGTCAATGCAAGCAAAACAAACTAAAATAGAAAAAGACGTACAGGTTCTTGAGATCCTACCATCTATGTTAGATGAGTATTGGAACTTGGTAGAGTTCATGTTGAGAGAAGGTCTTAAATATGATGGTGATCCTATGAGTATTGAAGACTTAAAAAAATCCATCATGGAAGGTAAGTTTGGTTTATATATGATGTTTGGTTCTGATGATGGTATTCAATACAAAGTATTTGGTGTATGTGTTTTAAGAATTATGATTCTTCCTAATTTTTCTCAATGTGAAGTTTTACTTCTTAAAGGAGAGAAGAGGGAATTGTGGCAAGACGAACTTGCTGATACAATAGAAAAAGCAGCAAGAGTAAATAATTGTAAAAGAATTGCTGTACATGCAAGACCTGGTTGGCAGTCTTTTTTAAAGACTAAAGGTTGGGGTGTTAAAAGATATTTATATACAAAGGAGATTAATTAATGAGTTTTATTTTTGGTGGAGGAGACTCCGGTGGTGGAGGATCTACTACAGGAACACAAACAAGTATAGCTAGAGAAGCTCCAGGAGTCGAGGCTCGTAAGTTATCCTTATATGATCAAGCAGCTAAGTTAGCAGCTTCTCCAGTTGGTTTACCTACTATTCAAGTAGCTCCATTATCTGGTATTGAACAACAAGCCATTCAACAAGCAGGACAAACTGGTGTTGGTGCAGGTACAGTGCAAGCAGGTATTGGTGCATTACAACAAGGTTTACAAGCTCCAAACATTCAACAATTTTTTAATCCATATCAATCTTATGTAACTGATGAAATTACAAGACAAGCACAGATGGCACAAAATCAATTAGGTGCTCAAGCTGTTATGTCTGGTGCATTCGGTGGTGGTAGACAAGGTATTGCTCAAGCAGAATTAGAAAGAGCTAGATTAGCTCAGATTGGCCAAGCGCAAGCTCAAGGATTCCAAACTGCATTAGGTGCAGCTCAACAACAAAGAGCTCAACAATTAGCATCTGGACAAGCTTTAGGTCAAATGGGTGCTCAACAACAAGCAATGTCATTAGCTGATATTCAAGCACAATTACAAGCAGGTGCATTGCAAAGAGGTATTGGTCAACAAGCTCTTGAGGCTCAAAGACAAACTGCATTACAAAGAGCATACGAACCTTACCAAAGAATTGAATTCTTAAAAGGTATTATGACTAACTTACCAACAACACAAAGTACATTAACAGCAACCACGGCTCCCGGTGCTAATCCATTAGCTCAAGCAGCAGGAACAGGATTAGGGGCTTATGCCGCTTATAACTTAATGCAACCGAGGTAGCTATGGATGAAGTATTAACTAGAAAATTATTTAAAGATAGATATTTTAAATCTTTAAAACCAAAAGTAAAACATTTTCAAACAGGAGGGCTTAGTTCTTTAACTCCTAAAGAAAAAGCTATTTATGCATCTACATTAGCAGCACCTTTATTACAAGCAAAAGGAAAAGGAATTGCTCCTGCATTATCTGCGTTAGGAGAAGGAATTGCAAAACTACCCTCAACTATTTTAGCAGTTGAAGAAAAAAAAGCTACTAAAGGTGTTAGAACATTATCGGACCAAGAATTAAAATCATATAACTTACCTACGGGAACTGTTGCACAAATAGATGGGGATGGGAAAATAACAGTCGTATCTAAGCCAACAGCTGAAGAATTAAAAGAAAGAAGAGGATATCAAAGAACAAGAGGTTTGTTATCTGATATTGCAACAGATTATGTAAATTTAGGAAAACCAGTTGGTCCAGGAGATTTAAATAGAATTAGAGGATTTTTAGGTAAGGCTGCTGGAACTGATTACGCAAAACAATATGCTGGTTTTAAAACTAAAATAGATCAAGCAACAATTTTCTTAACACAAGCAATTTCTGGTGCACAGGTATCTGACCAAGAAAGAGAAAGAATTAAAGAATTGATTCCACAAGTAGGAGACACAGAAAGAGTTTTTGAAGCAAAACTAGAATCGTTAGAAAAATATCTAGGAGCAGCTCAAGACATCTCTGAAAAAACTGGTGGAAATATTACAAGTGCAATTGAGATATTAGAAAAGTCTGGTGGTGTTGGACAATTTATAGATTTTACTACACCAGTTGGTTATGAAACAACAAAAAGTGGTGCAATTAAAATTATAACGGAGTAATGTATGGCAGAGGTTGTAGTAGCAGGACAAACATTCGAAATAAAAGGAGATGCACCTACTCCACAAGAACAGGTTGCTATTGATACATTTTTACAAGCAAGAAATCTTGATGATGAAAAAACTGGTATTCAAGATATAGATGAAGGTAGAGTTTTTTTAACACCAGATCAAATATTATCAGAAGCACAAAAAGGTAAATATAATAAAGACACTGAATCTTTTTTAGCCTCTCCCACATTTAAAAGAATAGTTACTGAGGTTGGTTTATCTATTGCTGGAGGTATTGCTGGTGCAGCTTTAGCTCCTTTTTCTGGAGGATCCTCTTTAGCATTAACCGCAACTATGGCTGCAAGAGTAGCTAGATTAGCAAGACCTCTTTTAAATATATCTGCAAACACTGTAGGTAAAATAGGAAGAGCTACAACAGGGGCAGCAATCGGGGGTGGTACCGGTGCAGGTATTGCTCAAGCATTTGATCCAAAAGAAGATATTGTAAAAGAAGTAGCAAGAGGCGCGTTCCAAGGGGGATTTGGTGAAGTGCTTGGTTTTGGTATGGCAGGTGCTTTAGGTAAAGTTTATAACAAAGTTGCAGGACAAAAAATTCAAATGATTAAAGGTGGTAGAGCTGCAGCTCAAACAATTTCAAGACAAAAAGCTTATTATAGTTTATTAGAAAAAGCTGCTGCAGGTGAAAAAATTACTGATGATTTAATTGCTAAAACACAAACAAAAATTGGATCACAATTAACTGAGGAACAAGCAAAAGTATTAAAAAATCCAGAGTTAGCTAAAAAAAGAGTAGATTATTTAATAGAAGAAAGAGGAGCAGATTTTTTCAAAAGAGTTGAGGAAGGTACTTTAACTCCAGCTTTAGTTACAGAAAATAATATGATTGATACTTTAGAAGGTATTATAGGAGCATCTTTCTTTGGTGGTGGTAGAATGTTAAATGCAGCACAAGGATCTAGATTAGGATTACTAGGTGCTATGGATGAGTTTGTTCAAACAACAATGAATGGTGTTGAAAAAGGTTTATTAGATCCAGGGACAGTAGGTGTTCAAATACAACAAGCGGTTACTAATAGTAATGTTGCATATAATAGAATTTTAACTGAAGGTTATAAGAAATTAATGCCTGCTATTAAAGAAGCAACTGAACAAGTTAGTAATGGTAACATTATTCCAAAACCAGGTTATGGAATAGATTTATCTTGGAATGGTGTTAGAAAAAATTATGTATGGAATTCTACAACTAGAGAAACAGAAAACAGTATGAGTTTATTTTCAACACTAAATGAAGAAGCAAGAAGATTAGAGAGATTTAAACAAAAGGCAGGTGTCCAAGATGCAGTTGATTTAGTAAATGATTTAAAAACAATGAATCGAACATCTACAATAGATGAAGTTATGACTGAGTACAGGCAACTAAGTAGAAACCTCGCACAAAAAGGAGGTTCTCCAGAGTACCAAACTGTTGGTAGAAAACTTCAAAAAATATTAAAAGCAGAATTAGATAAAGCTAATTTGCCACCAGTATTAAGAGCAGAATATAATAAATTATCTCAATTAACTCAAATGGGTGGTCCTTTATATAATACAGGTATATTTTCAAAAATTGCAAAATATGATACTGGCCAAAAAGCCATCCTAGATCAAATACTAGTTAAAGGTAAAAATGATATTGCTACTGATTTCTTTAATAAATTAGATATGACAGATACAGGAATTGTAGACGGACTTAAAGGAGCAGGTAGAAGATTATTACCTAAAGCAGAAGCCGATATATTAAAAGATGCAATAAGAGGACAATTTATTAAAAGATTTATAAATGATTCTACTGAATTAAAAGATCAGTATATTTATTTACAAGCAAGTAAAGCTAGAAACTTTGTTGAAAAAGATTTTAAGGATCTTATCGCAGACCCATCTTTTTTAACTAGATCACAAGCAAAAAATTTAGAAGAGTTTACTCAAGCTCTTAAATTTGCAGATGGAGCTATTAGTGCTCCAGGAGCTAAAAGAGGAAGAGGTACAATATTTATTCAATTAAAAGAAGCTGGTGCATTAACACAATTAGGCTCTGTTGCTTTAGCTGGTGGTGGAGTTATTGATCCAGGAACTGCGGGTGCTTTTGTAGTTGCACCTTATGCATTATCTAGAATATTTACAAACCCTAAGTTAATGAATTTATTAATTAATGGTACTAAAGGCACTCCTAAAGATTTTGGACAATTTTCAAGATTAATGTCTCAACTTGGTACTGGATTAGTTTCTGAAGGATTAATTGATGAAGACCAAAATTCAATGGTTCAACAACATATTAAAACTAATCAATCAAACTATGAAAAAATATTTAAAGGTCAATTACCAGATAATGATTTTTACGGAGAACAATTAAGTGATTTTAATCCAGCTAACGAACCACAAATCCCAGTTGAATTAAATCAACCAATGAAGCCTACTGGTGCTTCTCCAATGAATACTGCAGTGCCTTTACCACAAGTTACTCCATCTTCTTTACCTCTAACTGGTGAAACACAAGGCCAAGACAGAATGCAATTAGCACAAACTCTAAATTTGTTTGGTAGATAATGCAAGAAGATACTAAAGATTTATTAGCTCATCAAAGAATCGATGACCATGAGAGGCTTTGTAGAATTATGCAAGAAGAAACAAATAAAAAAATTGATGCTATTCGTGACGATGTCCATAGATTAGAGAGAATTATGATTGCTTCTACTGCTTTTATTTTAACCACCATGGTTGGAATAATTGTTGCACTGGTATTTAAAATAAATTAAAAGACCTTGTGCGTCTTATAAAACAAGAAAATAAATTCTTTATAACTGATCTCAAACGAGAAAATAAATACGACTATCAGAAATATACACGGCAAGAGGAAGACGGATCACGGACCTACAATGTAGGAGATAAAAAGATTCCCTCTGTAACTACTATTCTATCTGCTACACAATCAGAAGAAAAGAAAGCTTCACTAGATAAATGGCGACAAAGAGTAGGTTACCAGGAAGCACAACGTATTACTAATCAAGCAGCTACACGTGGCACCGAGATGCATTATGTATTAGAGAATTATATAGATGGTATAGGTTACTTAAATTTATCTCCAGAGGGTGCCGAAGCACGACTCATGGCTCACGAGATTGTAAACAATTTAGGTAAATTAAAAATAGTATATGGTAATGAAGTTAGTCTGGCTTATGATGAATTATGGGCAGGTGCTACAGACGTTGTAGGATTATATGATGATCAACCTACTATCATAGACTTTAAACAATCTAATAAACCTAAAAGAGAAGAATACATTGAAGATTATTATTATCAAATTGCAGCTTATTCATTGGCCCACAAAAAACAGTATGGTCCTATCACTCAAGGATTAATTTGTGTTTGTACTAAAGATAAACTGTATCAAGAATTTAAAATGAATGAAGCTAGATTAAGTGAGTATGAAGAAAAATGGTTAGAAAGAGTTCATAGATATCATGAGACTAAAGCCACTTCTGAACCTGTTCCCCAAGAGTCTTAGCAGATAATTCAATTTTGTTTTCTAAGTTATGTAATACCATTTCATCAATGGTATCTTTAACTATTAGATCTATGTAAGTTACTTGAGCCCCTTGGCCAATTCTATGAGCACGGTCTTCACTTTGTTGACGAACTTCAAGATTATAAGAGTTACTGAAATAAATAACGTACTTAGCAGCAGTAAGAGTAAGTCCATAACCTCCAACAGTAGGGTTCCCAACAAGGAAACGACATTCTTTATTATTTTGAAATTTTTCAACTGCTTCATTACGAACCTCAACGGAGTCTTTACCATAAATTGAAACAACAGAATCTTTACCATACTCATCCTCTAATTCTTTTTTTATTTGTTCTATGTTGTGTACATAGTTAGCCCAGATAATACATTTGTCTTCTATCTCATCTAAGATACTCATTAGTTCTTTTAATTTAGCATTTTTTTTAAAATCAATAATATTACCTTCATTAGTTTTAAGAAAACCATTAGCAACTTGTTGTAGTTTAAGTAGTTCAGTTAATTTATTGTTATAAGATACTTCATCATCTTGTAAAATAATTAAAGCGTTTTCTTTTAATCTATCATAAGCTTGTCTTTGTTCCTCTGATAATTCAATATATCTTTGGATATACATTTTTTCTGGTAGATCGAGACAATCTTTTTTTCTAACTCTATATGAAAAATTTTTTAATTTATATTCTAGTTCTTCTAAGTTCACATAATATTTAGGTATTTGAATACTGTAACCACCACGTTCAATATTATACATCACTGCATATCTAGATTTAAATACAGTAAAACTATCATAACCTAATAACTGTTTATCTAAAAAAGCACATTGCGAAAATAAATCTAAAGGAGATTTAGTAATAGGGGATCCAGTAAGTATTCTTTTATATCTAGCTAATTGTCCTAATTTAATAATTGATTTAGTTCTAGATGCTTTTAAATTTTTAATCGATGTACTTTCATCTAAGATAATCATACTTCTCATACCTACTTTAGATAACTTAGTTTCTAACCATTTCTTACCAGAGGCATGTGATAATGCTTCAACGTTCATTAAAACAAATGTTAATTTCTTAGGATCATATTCAAAGTTTTTATCTTTAGTAACTTTCCAAATATAACTATTAGTTTCAATTGGACAGTGGACATTAATTTCTTTTTGCCAATTCTGATAAACAGAATTAGGTGCAATTACAAATGCAAAATCGATAGCTAGTTTTTGATGAAGGTAAGCTGCATTGTCTATAGCAACTTTTGTTTTACCGGTACCCATCTCCATAAAGTATGCAAAATTTTTATGATTAGCGCCTTCAATTAAAGCTTGTTTTTGATGTTGGAATGGTTTTGTTTTATAATTATACATAAGTGAATTATTTAAATTATTTGTTTGCATTAATCAAATAAATAATATATTGATTCGATTACAAGGAGGTTCTTATGGACTTAGAAGCAGAATCTATCGTATCGATAGATACTGGGATGTCAGCAGACATCGCTAAATCTTGCAATAAGTTATTGGAAACTCAGAAAAAAATAGCAACGGCTGAAGAAGAGTTAAGTAAGTTAAAAGAAGTTGAGACTATTCTTTCTGAGCAAACAATTCCAAACTTAATGCAACAAGCAGGTATATCAATGTTTAAACTCATTGATGGTTCAAAGGTTGAGATTAAACCTTTTTATTCAGCTCGCATACCTGCTTCAAAAACTGAAGAAGCTTTTAATTGGCTTCGTGAACAAGGTCATGGTGATTTGATTAAAAACCAAATTACTTTAGAGTTTGGCATGAAACAAGATAATGAAGCGAAGTCTTTAGTTGAAGAGTTGAGAAACAAAGGTCTACCAGTTCAACAAAAAACAACTGTACATCCAAGTAGTTTAAAAGGATTTGTTAGAGAGCAAATTCAAGACTTGGGTAAAGATGTTCCAGTTGAATTGTTTGGAACTTATGTTGCAAGTAAAACTAAAATAACCACGAAGGAGTAAACAATGATAACAAAAGAAAAAGCACTAGCAACGAAAAAAGAAAATCTTCCATCTACTATTGATTTAGAAGCAATGGAAGGACAAGGTAACGAGTTCGTAACAGCTCGAGATACCAAACTACCAATCATCAAAATAATTTACCAAAACTCTAAAGTCTTGGATGATAAAGATACAAGATATGTAGAGGGTGCGGGGTTATATGATATATGGAGTGAAACGTCTGGAAAAATATGGAAAGCAAGAGAAGGCTTTTTAGTTACACCATGTCTGTACATTAATACATTTAATGAATGGAAAGATATGGGGGACTCTACAGGAAGACCTGTACAGATCCATACAGATCCAGCAATCATGAATGAAACAACAAGAGGTCCAGATGGTAAGGACAGATTACCAAACGGTAATTATGTTGAAGACACTGGTAACCACTTTGTTATGATTTTAGATAAAGATCTTAATGTAGAAGAACAGGCATTAATTACCATGAAATCTACTCAAAAGAAAAAATCTAAGATGTGGAATTCAATGATTCAATCGAGAAGGATACAGGGTAAAAAAGGAATGTTTAATCCTCCTAGTTTTTCTCAAGTGTATAAATTAACTGTCACAAGAGAATCGAGTAAAGATTATACTTGGGGTGGTTGGGTTATAGAGTTCAAGGAAATTCTATCTCCAGAGAAACATCTTAAAACTTTACAGAGTACTCAAGCGTTTTATCAGAGTGCTATGAAGAGTGATATTTTTGGTAAGGTAGATTTCGCATCAGAAAATCAATCTGAAGGAAATAACGCAAGTAATAAAGAATCTGTACCATTTTAATTATGGAACAGAAACTCTTAAAGATATTTGAGGGTAATTCTGAACTGTTCATTACTACTTCTCTTACGGGAGAAGTAGATGAACGGGGCAAGAGGGTAAGTAATACTTTCACGAAACACGAACCTGTTACTCTTGAATTATGGAAAGATCATATAGAAGGTAAACAAAGAATAGGGATCATGCCTGAAAAGGATGATTTATGTAGATGGGGATGTATAGATATAGATCCACAAAGTTATAAAGATTATTCACAAAAAAAAGTTATAGATATTCTTAGGGAAAATCAATTACCACTAGTTCCAGTTAGATCTAAGTCTGGAGGCTTACATTTATTTTTATTCTTAGATGATTGGTATCCAGTTAAAGATGTATTAAAAAAATTAAACGAGTGGAATAAAAATTTCTTTCAAGCATTAGAAGTATTTCCAATGAATAAGTGCATGAACATGCCTTACTTTAATATGAATGCTACTACTGAGTTTGCTTATAATGAAAACAATACACCAGTAATGATAGGAACATTTATAGAGCTTGTTGAAAATAAAATAGTATCCCTAAAGCAGCTTAATGAATTAAAAGTAAAAGAATATGAACCAGAGGAAGATTGGAAACATTATCCACCGTGTATTCAAAAAATGATTATGGATAAGTGGGCAGGTAATCATAGAAATGATTTACTTTATAATGTGGGTGTCCTGGAGATGAAAAAAGCTGACGGTAACATTAATGCTCAAGAGATGTCTAGAATATTACAAAAAAGAAACCAGGAAATATTTGTAACACCAATGGATCCAAAAGAAGTAGAATCTTCTGTAGCTAAATCAGTTGTTAAAAAAGATTATAGTTATAAGTGTCCACCTAAGCTTGGTGCTATTACACCTATATGTAACAAGGATGTATGTAAGTTTAGAAAGTTAGGTATTGGTTCACAAGTACCAGATTTAATTGATGAGTTTGAAGATATAGAGTTTACTAGAAGTCCTACTTCAATTGAATATTCTTTTGTATTCCAAGGAGAGAAGATAGTTATTAATCCAGAAGATATGAAGGATGAGAAATCTTTTAGAGTTAAGTTATTAAAGTATGGGATCTATTGGATAACTTTACCCAGACCAAAATCGGGTCCTTCTCCATTTGAGATGTTAATGGCAACAATAGTTAAGAAAGCAACTGAGAATGAGAAGATGAAGTTTGAAGATTCTGTAGAAGAACAGAAATATAGTTTTCTTAAAAAGTTTTTTGAAAGCCATATTGAAGAAGATGATTTTGATAAACTTAAAGATAACTATGTTGTATTGGATTCTGATTCTAATATTTGTTACTTTAAAAAGATTACCTTTGAAAATTTTTTAGGTAAGAACAAAGTATTTAGAAGTGCAAGTGAAGCATTAAATATGTTGGGTTGTGAAAGATTACCTTATCATCAAGGTGTACAAAATGTTTGGTGTGTAAAGATGCCTAAGTTTGTGGATTATAAAAACATAGGTACTGAGAATAAAGAATCTAAAGAAACAGTATCGGAGATGGATGATGAGTTCCACACAGGAAAATTTAGAACTTAAAAAATTAAAAAAACTTTACCATAAAACAGTAAAGATATTTGGTCCACCAGGAACTGGAAAGACTTATACTTTAATTGAAAGAGTTTTAAAAAATCATATTAGAAAAGGAGTAAGGCCTAATGAAATTGCTTATCTGTCTTTTACTAACAAAGCAGTTAATACAGCTGTTAGAAGAACTATGGAATCTTTTCCGAACTATACCACAGATGACTTCTTAAGATTTAAAACATTACATACTTATTGTAGAAGATATTTTACTGAAGAAGTTTTTGATCCAAAAGATGCAACTATTGATTTTGCATTAAACACAAAAATTATTAAAACAAGTGACCAAAGATTAGTAGATGATAATTTTATGTATAAGGATTGGTCTTTAGGAATTTATAGTAAGGCTAGGAATTTATTAATCCAACCAGAGGAAGCTTATAAGAGAGAGGGTTATAAAAAAGATTCTTTGGATATCTTCTTTAGGAAAATAAAAACTTATGAAAATTATAAACTACATGGATCCTCTAAACCTTTAATTGACTTTGATGATATGATTGAGAAGGCTATTTATTTAGACTTTCCTAAATTAAAAATATTAATATTAGATGAAGCACAAGATTGTACACCATTACAATGGTCTGTTATTTTTAAAATGGCAGATAATGTAGATCGTATTTATTTAGCAGGAGATGATGACCAGGGTATATATAAATGGAATGGCGCAGATCCAAAATATTTTACAAGCTTCTTTCCCGGTAGAAAAGTTAAACTAAGAAAGACTCAAAGATTTGGGGAAGCCATTTATAAATTTTCTCAAGTAATTAGAAGAGGAATTATTGATAGTGAAGAGAAACAATATGAGCATGGTGAAATAAATGGTTATGTTAAAAGTTATTTATCATTTAGAGAGATACCTTTTGAAAAATTAAAAGAGGATTGGTACATCTTAGGTAGAATTAATGAAGCTGTAAATGAGTTAAGAATGTTAGCTAAAGATGCAGGCCTTTACTACAAAGATAACAGAGACACTAAATGTTTTGATGTTAAACAATGGGAAGCTATTAAGTCCTGGACGGCTATTACTAAGGGTAAAAAAATAGATAAAAGACAAGCAAGAAATATGTATAAATTTATTAGAGAATTAGAAAAACCAGAGTTTAGATTAGATAAATTTTGGATGAATGAACCAGATTTAAAAGAATATAACTTTGAAGATTTAAAAGAATGGTGTGGTCTTCAATTAAAAGATGAGGATAAAACTAAACCTTGGTATTGGATATTAAGAAGAAATTTTAAACCACAACAAGTAAGACACTTTATTAGATTATTAAGAAGATACGGACAAAAAGAATTAGATAAGGATCCATTAATTACTATAGATACAATACACAGTGTTAAAGGTGGAGAGGCTAATCATGTAGTGCTCTATAGTAAAGGTAACTATCCATCTGATTATGAAACTAAAAACAAACAAGAAAAAAGTGACGAACGTAAGGTTTGGTACACTGGTGCAACTAGAGCAAGAAAAACTTTACATTTATTACGAACTGACTATAAGTATAACTACCCAATTGGGTCTGATTATTTAATTTATGTCCAGGAGAAAAATGACAAGTAAAAATATATTTGATGAAGCATTTCCACAAGATAAGCAGATAGGGGGGAATCACTACAAGCAGTTTACGATTCAACCATGGGAGTTTATTAGAAAAAATGAATTAAATCCATTACAAGCAAATGTAATTAAATATGTTTGTAGATATTTATCTAAAGGTAAACCGTTTGAGGATTTAGAAAAAATAAAACATTACTGTGATTTAGAAATAAAACATTTGAAAGATGTCAAAACAAAAAAATAAATGTGAGCAATGTGATAAAGATGCAGTTATTATTGAAGATAAAAAATACTATTGTGGGGAATGCTACTGTAACAAATATAATATAAAGGCTAACGATGAACGGACTACAACTTACACTGACATTTAAAAAAGCATTATGGAATACTCCTAGTGAGTATAAAGATTTATCTAATGCAAAAGAAATAGCTATCGACTTAGAGACAAGAGATGATGGTATTAATAATAAACTTGGTGCTGGTTGGGCTTTATGTAAAGGAGAGATTGTAGGATTTGCAGTAGCCGTTGAAGGTTGGAAAGGTTATTTTCCTTTTGGTCATTTAGGTGGTGGTAATATGATACCAGAGCAAGTTAAAAAATATATGAAAGATGTATGTGCTTTACCTTGTCCTAAAATATTTCACAACTCACAATATGATGTAGGTTGGTTAGAAGCATCCGGTATTAAAGTAAACGGAGAGATTATAGATACTATGATTGCAGCTGCACTTATAGATGAGAATAGATTTTCATATTCTTTAAATGCATTGTCTGTAGATTATCTTGGAGAAATAAAAGCAGAAACAGAATTGAGAGAAGCTGCAGCAGCTCATGGTATAGATCCTAAAGCAGAGATGTGGAAGTTACCTGCAGAGCATGTAGGTTATTATGCAGAGCAAGATGCAGAGTTAACTTTAAAGTTGTGGCAAAGATTTAAACAAGAAATAGCAACACAGAGTTTAACTACAGTGTGGGAACTTGAGCAAAATTTAATTCCTGTATTAATAAAAATGCGTCAACGAGGTGTAAGAGTGCAAGTGGAAAAAGCTGAAGCACTAAGAAAAGAAATGATGCTCCAAGAAAAAGAATTGTTACAGGCCATAAAGAAAGAAACAGGATTAGAAATAGATATCTGGGCACCCCGCCAGATTGCCAAAGCTTTTGACAAAAAGAAGTTAGACTACCCGCGAACTGAAAAAACAAATGAGCCATCGTTTACACAAAATTGGTTGATTAACAACAAACATACTCTAGCAAAATTAATTGTGCAAGCCCGTGAGATAAATAAATTTCATGGAACCTTTTTAACTTCCATCATGAGGTACCAGGTCAACGGTAGAATTCATGGCGAGATCAATCAGTTAAGGGGAGATAATGGAGGCACTGTATCCGGTAGGCTAAGTATGTCTAATCCTAATCTTCAACAAATTCCTGCTAGAAACAAAGACTTTGGTCCTAAGATTAGAGGATTGTTTATTCCAGAAGAGGGCTACAAGTGGGGTAGTTTTGACTACTCGCAACAAGAACCACGAATGACGGTTCACTATGCAGCATCTATTGGAGACAATGGTTATGAGGGATCCCAAGAATTAATGGAAGCTTATAAAAATTCTAGCGCAGACTTTCATCAAACAGTTGCAGACCTAGTAGGTATTGAGAGAACTCAAGCAAAAACTATTGGACTAGGTTTAATGTATGGTATGGGTAAAGGTAAACTAGCCTTATCTTTAGGGGTAACTAAGGATGAAGCAGATGAACTTATTTTAAAATACAATAAGAAAGTACCTTTTGTTAAACAATTATCAGATAGATGTAAGCATGCTGCAGATGAAAAAGGAGTTATCAGAACTAAAAAAGGTAGAAAGTGTAGATTTGATATGTGGGAAACCAAAGACTTTGGTTTACATGTAGCAGAAAAATATGAAGATGCCGTAGCTAAATATGGTAAAGATAATATTAAACGAGCGTATACTTATAAGGCTTTGAATAGATTAATCCAGGGATCCTCAGCTGATCAAACAAAACAAGCCATGCTAGATTGTTATAATGCAGGACATTTACCTATGTTACAGATACATGATGAATTATGTTTTAATATTAAAGATGAAGACCATGCAAAAGAAATAGTAAAGATAATGCAGAATACTATTGAGTTTAAAGTTCCTTCAGTAGTGGATTGGGCTTTAGGAGAAAGTTGGGGAGATGTTAAATAATAGAAACATTGAACACGATAATAGAGATTTGATTGCTTATGCAGCAGGACTATTTGATGGTGAGGGTAATATTAATTATGCTCAATACAAATGTACAAAACCTAATGGCAAAGTTTATATGAAATGGAATGTAGCTATGGAAGTAGCTATGTCTGATTTAGATTGTATTAAAAATTTTTATGATATTGTTAAGGTAGGTAATATTTATTTTAAAGGTATCGGTAAAGGATCCTTAGCAAAAATACCACAATGGAGATGGAGATGCTCTCATCAAAAAGCATTACATTTAGCAAAATTATTTTTACCTTATGCAGTTACTAAAAGAGAAAGATTATTAAAGATAATAAATCACTACGAATTTAAAAAGCCGACAGAAGCCCTAGGGGAAAAGTTTCCTTTTATAAAGACAAGTAAAACTTAAGAAGCTGCTTGTAAGTTTTCTTGTACATCTTGATATTTGATCGCATTTCTTTTTGATCTAATATCAGATTCTATTTGTATCATCCCAGTATGAACACCACCATGTGTCATTAACTCAGATGACCATTTATTTTCAAGTTCTTGAAGTTCTTTCAACAACTTTATTTTTTCAGGACTCATTACAGTTCCTCATAAGTTATGTGAACCCTTTTGTTTCCCGTGAAACCATCATTGATAATTTCAACGTTACCTTGGTCCACTTGTTCTGAAAGCTTTAGTATTGCATCGGTATGGGTTTCAGCTTCAACTACTTGGTCTATACTGTGTCCTCCCATAGAAGCTCTGATACGATAAGCTCTCATAAGATATTATAAGATATTTTAAAGGAGTGGTCAACATTGTACCCTTTTTTGTCAACTGCTATACAATGTACCTTGTATTCGACTATAGAGCCCCCTGATTTTAACATTTTGTCCTTCATGGTCATTCCTATGTGTTTGGCTTTAAAACCACATTCTGAAGCGTTTAAAAGGTTATTTTTTATATATTGTCCACACTTTATGCCACTTTCTGGTGTAGATACACAAATTGAACCTAATAGTATGAACTTTAGAATCATTCTAAGTTGTATTTATTTCTTGGCAAATATAACGTCCACCAAGATGGTGTTCATTTATATAATCTTCAGGGAATAATGCAATACTTTGTTTTATGGCTTCTAATCCTGCTTGAGTACACTGGTGCCAATTATCAAAAGTTTTAATAGAGGTTGCTTCTGGAAGACAATCTCCAGATAAAAAAGAACAGACTGTATAAATCAAAATAAATTTCATAATATCATTTGACATTTATTTTTATCCCATATATGTAAGATACCATGAAACAAAAAAGTAAAAGCCTAATATTCAAGGATATCATATCTGATCTAGATGAACAATTAGCAGCTATCCCGTCTCACGATTTTGATGGTGCTCCAATTGAAGACTCTATGCAGTTTGATACTTATATAGATGGAATAGCTAATATTAATTTTGTAGATAAAATTGGTAGAAGACATTATCCAATAGATAAAACAATAGCTACTATTCTAGTCTTTGATGAATTAGAGGAAAGAAAAAATCAACCAACAAAAGAGGATATATATGGCAATAATACTTGAACCAAAAAGTAAATCAGATGTTTTACCTTTAGGGCAAAAACCTGAAGGAGATCAATTCGATAATGCACTTATTAAATTAGAGAATACTTTTAGTTTGCTTATTTCTAAAGTAAATGCATTAGAAGAAAACTTAAATAAGTTACAAAAAACCACTGAAAGAAATTGTGAGTTAATTAGAACAATAGTAACTTTTTCAGATAAATTACGATGGATCCCAAAAGATAAAGATTATGTGATTGCATTAAACCCTAACATGGAGAAAAACGATGGACATCAATAAATGGAAATCAGTAGCTATTAAAAAAGAAGATTATTTATTATTAAAAAAAATATGTGAAAATAAATATAGAGCTCCTGGAGCTATGATATCTAAACTAATTCATAATCACATTGAGTATGAAGCCAAGAAAAATAAAACTTCGGTAGAAAATTTTAGAAAAAAATTATTAAACGGAGCTGCAAATGATGACAGAAGTAGATCTAAAAAGAGTTGATACTCGTATTAAAGCCAAAGAGTTCTTTACTATAGAACTAGATCATGAAACTAATACATTAACATTTACTGTTAATGGTCAAGTAAGAAACATAGTAAAGACTTTTAAAGCAGAAAGTTTATTTGAAAGAATGCTTAAGATAGCTAAGTTTAAATTTTTAAAAATGCGAGATGCAACAAAGAAAGAATATATTGAAAACTAAAACTATAATTATTGATAATTATCAAAAGTATTGGATTAATGATACTGCACAAGGCCATCTGATTAAAATCTGTCATGGGACCAATGGAGAACAAGTAACTGAATTAGATTTAAGGTGGCCTAATAGAAAACGAGATTCAACCAATAGAGTAGTGAATGAGAAAATTAAAAGTCCTAGATCTATTTAGTGGCATAGGTGGATTTAGTTTGGGGTTACATTCAACTGGAATATTTGAAACAACAAAGTTTGTAGAGTTTGATTCTTTTTGCCAAAAAGTTTTAGCAAAAAACTTTCCAAACATACCAATAGAAGGAGATATAAAAAATGTCAAAGGACAAGAAGGAGAGGCAGACATCGTGGTCGGAGGTTTTCCCTGCCAGCCGTTCAGCGTTGCCGGTAAACAAAAAGGAAGAGATGACAACCGATATCTCTGGCCAGAAATGTTTAGACTCATTAAAGAAGTTAAACCAGAGTTCGTTATTGGGGAAAATGTGCAAGGCCTTATTAACCTCCAAAACGGCATGGTACTCAGACAGGTGCAAGATGACTTGGAAGGTGAAGGTTTCGAAGTCCAATGTTTCCTTATTCCAGCTTCAGGCATCGGTGCTTGGCACCAAAGGAACCGAGTCTGGATTGTGGGCCACTCCAAACACAATGGATCACTTGCCTCCAAGAAGTCCAGAGGGAACCAAGAAGTTAATGGAAGGACACAGGAAGGGCAGAACCAAACCATCGAATCTGAGAGAACAAGTGGATCCAGAGACAATGAAGATGTATCCAACACCAAACACATACGATTACAAAACCAATCCTGGAGAGGATTATCAAAATTGGAAAGTGAGAGCAGAGAAGAAAAAGGAACAAGGGATAAGTCTTCACTTTGCACTGAGACAAGCAGTTCAGAAAGAAGAGGAGGAGAAGATAATGTGGCCAACACCATCGGCAAGTTGTCAGATGGATGTAGTAGCACCACCGGAGACAGTAACAAAGAATTCATCAGGTTGGAGTGTAACGAGGGTTGGCACTGGAACAAAGTTCGGAGCCAAACTGAACGATGTAGTGAACAAGGTCAGTCAACCAATAGAACCTGGTGGCAAATTGAATCCGACCTTTGTGGAGTTCCTCATGGGATTTCCAGAGTCATGGACAAACATAGAGCCAACAGAATCAAAAGTCTCGGCAACGCCATCGTCCCACAAATCGCAAGAATCTTCGGACTTGCAATCAAAAAAGTTCTATCGGACTCCGACTGCAATGGATAAAGGAGACAACAGCTTTAAGTATGCAGCTAAGTTTCTTAAAGGTAAAACTAACAGATCCAAATCAAAAGAGTCCGTACAGAAAACATTATCCATGGATGTAGCTATGGAACATCTTAAACAAAACCCAGAGCTTATAGAGCTTTATGATGAAAAATTTAAGACTAGACCACACTTACCTCCAAAAGATATTTTTTTAAATTATTTAAAAAAAAATTTAAATAAGAAAGAACTGATAGCAGCCGATATTATTAAGAAGACTACTATTGATCATTGGTTAAGATCCGATCATTGCTTTGCTTATCCAACTAAAGAATATTGGAATATGATTAAGCCTTATTTAAAAGAAGTAAAGTTTGATTATCAAATGAATTTTGAAATAGAAAGCGATTGGGAGTAAATTATGGCATACAGAAAATTTAGAACGCATGAATTTAATTACGATAAAACTAGGAAAGAACATTTTAAAGTACAATATGCAAAATTAAATAAACATATTGCAGCTAATAAAGCTATGATAACTTTTTGTACTGAGATTATTCAAATGACTAATAATCCTTATATTAAAGATGATCCAGAAGCAATTCTGTTAAGTTTAAAAGATCATTGCGAGGCAAGACAAAAATTTTGTGCAGATGAAAAGATTAAAGCTTACAACGAATTATCTGCAATAAAAAAACTTTCTAAAATAAATTTTGAAGAGGATTATTATGAGGAAGAACTTCCAGGATTTAAACCATTATGAGACAACCCTACAACGATAACGATAAGCTTATTATTTTAATTTTATGCGCGACTCTCCTATACTTTCTTATATAAAATTTTATTTGACAATCTATCTGGCCAAATTACAGTTTGATCATGAATAAAATAACTAACCAACCAAGAGGCAATGATGAGTGACTATAGAGTAAAGATAACAATTAGAAATGAACGAATATTAAAGTTAATAGAAGATAAAGGCTTTGTGAGTGTTAAAAGTTTTGCAGACACTTATGGCCTTGCTTACCAACAACTTGGTGAGCTGATAGCAGGTAAAGTAAAACCTTTTACCGATAAAGGTAAGATGCATTCTATATGTGATAAGTTATTAAAAGTTTTAGATGCAACTTTAGAAGATTGTTTTACCGAAAGACAATTACAAGGATTCAATAAACGATCTTTTGAAATTAAAGTTAAAGAGAATGAACTTAGACAAATTGTAAATCCAACTAAAAACCAAGAGCAAAAGCTTATCGAACAACAGGCTAAAAATAAAATAAGATACGCGATTGAGATGGGGCTCAAACCTAGAGAAGCTGCCATGCTTAAAATGAAGTTTGGTTTTGATGATGGCCATGAACATACCTTAGAAGAGATTGCTAAGATATTCTCTGTATCTAGAGAACGAGTAAGACAGATCATTACTAAAGCACAACGTAAGATGAAACATCCCCATATTATGAGACAAATCTTACAGACAGGTGCAGATGAATTATTTAATGTTAAACTTCCTAATAATTTAAAAAGAATTAAAAAAGAAGACGAAGAAAAATTAAATGGTTATATGGATCCAGATGATTTTTTAGATCTATGTCATTTAAAAAATACTAATAAGTTAAATTAATCTACTCTCATCAACAAAATTTAAGGGGCTTGGGTCATTGATCCCAGTCCCTTTTTTATTTACAATATATAGTTGCAACGCACTTAAAAATTTTATATGAATAACAAATCGAACAAACATACAATGTGTAAAGATTGTAAAGGGCTTGGTTATATTAAAACTTTGTCTGAAACCTTTGTACAATGTATTATTTGTAATTCATCAGGAACCACGATTCACGGACCAAACGGTATGAACTTAGAAGCAGAACAAGTATTATTATATAAAATAGCGTGGGACTTTATACATGGCAAACAAAAAGGATGGTATCACTGATTTAACTCGATTGCTGGTTACTGCAGCAGGGAGATTTACGCCTAGTCAATACAAGAATTTAACCTCCACCATCTTTGCTTTACTTAACGGTGTTAATTATGGTTACACGGAACTCGGTCCACGGTTCCTTCACGATGCCCAAGATATATACGACATCCATAAAAAAGATTTACCTAATACTTCATTTGTAAAAAATAAAAAAGATAAAAAACAAGTTCAAACCCACGATAATGTTATCAATCTGCAACATTATAAATTCTGGAGCCAGGATAAATGATGGCCGATACTTATAGCAAAGATGACATGATCGAAGACTTACAAGAAATCAAACAACATATTGCAGAAGAAAATTTGCAAGGCGCAGCTATCACGATATTAATCGATGATATCAAAGAACATTACGAGGTCGCTTCTCGATTTAACTGGAAAAAATCGAAAGGCCACTATGGTAATCTACTCTCTAGACTTATTAAAACTTATGGGCATTAAAGTTGCAGCCGATATGGTTGCCGAAAACCATATTTGTAATGAACAAAAACTCTGGCGCCACGTTATTCTTAATGCGTTTGAAGATACTCGGATCATGTCTGGTGATCGTAAATCTAGTTTAAATAAATGCGATGCTCATGATTGGATTGCAAAGTCAAAAGATTTTGAACAAATTTGTTGGTGGGCAGGTTGGGAACCCGAAGATATTCGTTACCGGTATTACAAAGCTTTAAAGAATGGCGATATAAAATTTAAAAGAAGACACTTTCTGTGGATGGAATATGATCAAATATTTCAAAGACTTAAGGTGTGTAAGGATATGGAAGAGAGAAGAGAGTTGAGAAGAAATTTAGAAAATAAGAGAAGACAAATTATGCATGCCGATAACGTTTTTGTATCTAACTTTTTAAACGACTTGTCATGGCGGTATTAATTTTTTAGTCCTGGAGGAGAGGGAAATATGTAGAAACTCCTCCAGAACAGTGAAGCATACGTCATATATAGTTATATAAGACATAATCAAATCTTAGTTTAAATTTCAATTATTGTCAAATTATTTTTTAAGAATTAAGTCGGCCTAAATAAGTTTGAAAACAAAAAAAAGACTTGATTTAGGCCAACTACCAAAGAGGCGTATATGTTGTTTATAGACACTACGCACTTTGCTTATTACTGCAGTTCTAAAGGACTGTCAATATTTTGATGTTCTAAATGAATATTATACGAATATTTAAAACCATCCTTTTTAAGAAAGTTTAATCGTACTAATTCTTTTAGATTACTTTTAAAAGCTGCATAAGTGCCAGAATAATTTAAATCTTTGTAGGATCTAAATACTCGATAAGCACTAAATGAACTTATTAAGTGAGCCCCATCTTTAAAGGACTCTGGTATTGCTAACATGATGGATAAGTGGCCTGCCGTTAAATGGTGGGCTCTTTTACCTTCTTTTTTAGCAGTTTCCGATAATAGTATAAAAAAGTTTAATACTTCATTAGCTATTTCACGGGATTGTTTGGGACTATGGATATACATAATTTACTCCTTATGGTTGATTGTTTATATATCTATAAGTGGAACTTAATGGAGGGTTCTATTCATCTATACTGTCCTAGTGTGGTTCGTGGGCACTGTACCATGGTAAAGGTATTCTTAATAACTAATAACGGATCACGATCCACGGGGCTGTATTTATGCAACATTTTTTCTTAAATTCTTAGTTTTACCCTATACCTCTCCCTTAGAAAAAAAAAATAAAAAAAAAGTTTGTAAGGAGAAATTTCTAAGAAACTAAGAAAATCTAAGTAAAATCAACACTTCTAGAGCATTTTTCACTAAGAATTTACTAAGAAAATTCTTAGAGTTTTAAGAAAAAATAGTAAACAAAGTGTAACTTTCAGAGAGGATGTCATTTGTGCAAAAAAATTTTAAGAAAAAAGTTTGTAAGGAGGGGGTATAGGGGAAATTAATAGTATGATATAACTGGTCAAGATATGACAAAAAGAAGAAATGTTTTAAAATCCACTGCAGAACTAACATTAAAGCAAAAAGCTTTTGTTGATATATATGTTTCTAATTGGGGGCAGATTTCTAAGACGGAAGCAGCCGAACGAGCTGGTTATAAATCTAAGAAAAAAGAAGGACCAACTGAGATAGCAAGCAGATTAACGGATCCTAATAAAAATCCACACGTGGTGCGTTATATGGAAATGAAATATAACCAGGAATTAAAAAAGCACGAGGGTGATAAACTAAAAAAATATAAAAGATTTGATACGCTTTCTAAAAAAGCAGAAGAGAAAAAACAATACGCAGTAGCTGTTAACGCAGAATACCGAAGTGGCCAGATGGCAGGATTTTTTGTAGATAAAAAAGAAGTAACCCATGTTGGATTGGAGGGGATGAGCCGTGAACAACTTGAGAAAAGGTTATCCGAACTTGAAAGTAAAATCGGAGAAGCCAAAGATATCATTGACGTTACGCCAGAAGAACCTGATCAAAACGGGTAGGTGGATGACAGTATTTAATGAAATACACAACAAACATTTAAATATGTCTGTTGGTATCGTAAGTATTTTAACTAAAAATAAAAATGAATAGTAGACTATCTATATGGGAAAAATGAATAGTAGACTATCTATATGGGCTTTTTAAAAAAATGAATAGTAGACTATCTATATGGGACCTAGCATGAAAAAAATTAAAAAGAAAAATAAAAAAATTTCTATACCAAAAAAAATATTTGATGAAATAGAAAAATATCCAATGGTTTCTTGTGAGTGGTTTGATATTGTTTCAAATTCAAGTTGGACAAGTTTTGAAGAATTAAAAAATAGTGAACTTGCAACTTGTATAACTAAAGGTCATTTATTTAGCCAATCAAAAGGTATAACAAAAATATTTGGCGATTATTCTTTAAGTGAAGATAAAACAAAGATTGAAAGCATAGGTAATACTACAATAATTCCAAACTCTGTAATAAAAGAAATTAAAAAAATTTAATTCTTGTAAATATTTTTTTATTGTGTATTGAGATTTTTATGCATAATTTTTTAGCTTTTATAATTAGATTTATAATATTTTTTCCTATTGCTACTCTAATAATCCTTATTTTACTAGCTATTTCTATATAAAAATAGTATTTGACATTTATTTAAAATATCTTATTTTGATGGGATATGAATATAAAAATAACAAAGAGGTAAATAAAATGGGATATACTAACTATTGGCATAAATATAATGATTTTACTGAAAGTGAATGGAAACAAATAAAAGAGGAATTTAATTACATTAAAGAAGTAGTTGGATTTTTAATTAAAGATGAAAGTACAGACGATATTATCAAGTTCAATGGTATTGGAGATAATGGTCATGAAGACTTTTATTTAAATAGAGAAGCAAGAACTCCATTTGATAAAACTTATGAAGGTCAAGATGTTTCATTTGATTTTTGTAAAACTAATGAGAAGCCATATGATATTGTTGTTTGGCACCTATTAACTTTTATAAATAGAATTTGTCCTAACTTTGCAATTTCAAGGGACAGATAAAAAATGTGGTGCGCTCTTGAATTAAAGGTTGAATACAATATTGTAGCAAGTTCAACCCATCACAAAACTTTAAAACTTTAAATAAACCAAAGGAGAAATATGGACGCACAACAATTAATAAAAGAGACACAAGAAGTTCTTAAAATTGGAGAACTAAGAAAAAAAATAAAAGAAAATAATTTTTTATTTTATCCAAAAATAAATTTATACAGAGAGATCAGACAATTAGATAAAAATAAATTATCTGTTTGTAATCAAGGTGGTGGATTTGTAAAAAGTGTAGACATTACTAATGAAGACTTTTTAAAAGATGTTGATGATGGAATTATTACTTTTGTAAAAAATATTCCTTTAGAATATTCTAAAGTAAAAGTTTTTCATGACCATTGGAATAATCAATTCATTAATGCTTATACTACTGTTCAAAGATGGAATGGTTGGGCAATGCCTATGGTTAATTTAACTAATGTTAAAAGATTTAATACAATTCAAAAACATAATGATTGCAAAGAGGATACAGACCTTTTTAAAATTATTAGTGAAGATAAAATTAGTATTATTGATTTTAATGAGAGAGAAGAAATAATTATTGAAAGTCAATTAATTAAAGTTAATAATAAAGATGTTAAAGTTTTTGATTTGTCTTTAGGTTGGACATGGTCAGAATATTAAAAAATAATTAACCAAAGGAGAAATATGAGTAATATAGAAACAAAAGACTTCCTTGAAAAATACATGGAAGAAGTAAAAGAAAAAAAAGAAAACTTTCCAAGTAAAGTTGATATATTTAAAAATAAATTAAAAGATTTAAAAATTAAATCTTTTAGAGTTGAATATAGTGGAAGTGGGGATAGTGGAGAAATTGATGAAATTTTTTATGAACCAAATGATCTAAAAATAAAAGTTGATGTTGGTACTTGGAAAAAATTTGACCAACAATCTTTTGAGTACAAAGAAACTAATGAACCAAAATCTTTAGAAACTTTTATTGAAGATTTTTGTTATGAACTTTTAGAAGATAATCATAGTGGTTGGGAAATTAACGAAGGTCAATCTGGTGCTATTGAGTGGGATATAAAAGAAAATGATCTTTCTCATAATTACACTACTTATATTGAACATTCAGAAAGTGAGAGTTATTAAAATGGCAAATTGTTATCATCATTCTTTGTCTTCAGTTAAGCATTTTGGAGGTAAACCAGAAGACTATCAAAAAATTCATGATTGGTTTGATGAAAGTAAAAAAATTATGCCAGACTTTAGGCATAGGGCATTAAGACATCATGCAGAGGGTTGTTTTGCTTGTGAAGAAAAATTTGGAACGACAATTACAAATTCAGATGGTAAAAAAGTTCCAGTTCGATTAATTGCAGAGAGACATATCAAAGAAGATTTGGGATTTATTCCAACAATGATTGATTGGTTCAAATGGATTAAGCCTCAAAAATTTATGATGATAGGTTATATGAAAGACAAAGATATATTGGAGGGAAATAAAAATGCTTAAAATAATTACAGATCAATTTGGTAAAAAAGGATTTATTGTTCAAGGTACTTGTATTACTAATCCATATTATGATGAAACTATGAGATTTGAAGTTGATCCAATTGAATATTATGGATTAACTGAAGATCAATTAATACAATTTGAACATTTAAAACCAGAACCAAAAGAACCAGAACCGAGTTATGAGGAATTAATACAAAAGTTAAAAGATAAAAAATTCTTTATTGTTCGTTGGTCTGGTGATGCTTGTAATCATAAGACTTTATTTGATAATAAATGTGCTTGTCATACCTCAAATAGAGTTGATGATCCCATTAAATTTTTTAATGAATATTGTTATGGAGATGATGTTGTTAAAGATTTGAATGAATTAGAGGTTCATGAAAAATATCAAGTTGATGAGATGATGCAAGATATTGAAATAATGAGGGTTGAATGATGATTAAAATAAAAGTGTTAAAAGAGGATATTGAAAAAGGCATACCAGATGATTGCCAAGAGTGTGCAATATCACAAGCATTAAAAAGACATTTTAATACTGATGATGTTTGTACTAGTTATAATTTGGTAAAAGAAAAAACTTTTATAGAAGTTAATGGTAAAATTTTTAAAATTAAAAAATCAGATGATAAAATTGTAGGCGATTTTATAGACAAGTTTGATAATTATGTTGATTTTAAATATTTATTAGATGATGGATTTGTTGTTGATAATAATTTAATACCAAAACCATTTGAATTTGAAATCTATAAATAGTATAGTCTTATTGACTAGTTAAACCCTCAACAATGCGAGAGTGGAGTTGAGGGTTTTTTATGTTATTGACTTAATAAAATTATGAAAAAATCCGAAAGTTTATTGTGGCAACGTATTAAAAATTTAAAATTAAAAGGTCAAATTTTTCGCATAGAAAGTAGCACAATCAATGGCATTCCAGATGTTTATTGGTTGATAAATAACAAAAGTATTTGGATTGAACTCAAGTCTAACAATGTCAAGAATTTAGGTGTTTCAAAGTACCAAATTAATTGGCATCTAACTCATTTCAAACATGGTGGAGTTTCATTTATCTTGCGAGAGACCCTCTCGCAGAGAACCTCTAAACTTCTTGAAATCTTCGTGGTTCGTGAACCGAGAACCTTTGAACGTGTTGCAATTTTTAAAAATTTAATGGATGCAATGGAATTTATTCGAGACGTGTGAACCAAGTCCCACGTATCACGAGACTAAAATGAATAGTTGACTATGCCTATGGCATAGTCACGATCTCTTTACATTAACATTTAAAATGAATAATTGACCTTGCCTATGGGATTTTTAGAAATTCTTATTATTAACATTTTTAATAGTTGACCTTACATATGGGTTTAATAGTTGACCTTGTATATGGGATTTTTTGCAATTATTCTTATTAACATTTTTTATTGGTCCTGACCGTTGGTCCTGGATCCGTGGACCAATAGAGCTCACCCAGCTAAAAATTAAAGAAAGTTAAAAAAGCTTAGGCAGCATAAACAAAAAAATTGACAGCTGCTGCTCTCCCATGCTAATAAGATCTAAATTAACAAATCAAAAAAAAGGAAATAAAATGGCATTATTAAATTATTATAGCCAAACCAAAATGGCAAAAGGTGAAGCGTTCGGATATAAGACGGCAATTTTACATTTAGCGCCCTATGATTTATCGGGTCGTAATGTTTGCCCCAAAGCAACCAAAGGGGACGGGGGTTGTATTAAGCCTTGTTTGAATACCTCGGGACGTGGCCAAATGAACTCGGTACAACTGGCCAGGATAAATAAAACAAATTATTTTTGGAATAATAAAAACGGTTTTTTGTGGGAACTGTCCAGGGAAATTGAATTACTTAAACATCGAGCCAAAAGGGACGGTTACAAGTTTGCAGTAAGATTGAACGGAACCAGTGACCTGCCTTTTTTTAAATATAAAGTTGATGGAAATAGTACTCTAATGGATCTTCACCCTGATGTACAATTTTATGAATATACTAAAGTTTTAAACTATCTAGATCACGGCAAAAAAAACTTACATGTAACCTTCAGTGACTCGGGCAAAAATTACGATGATCAAGTTAAGGCTATGACTCAGTTTTATTCTAACGTTGCCGTTGTCTTTAAAGATAAGTTACCCTCTAAATGGATGAGCCGAAGGGTTATTGATGGGGATAAGCATGACTTAAGATTTTTGGATCCGAAAGGCGTGATTGTGGGATTAGTGGCCAAAGGCCTAGGCCGTAAAGTAACAGAAAACAGTTTTATTAAGGTTGTGGCCTAATGGATGGCTTCATAATTTTTTTAATGCGTGTACTAGTATTTTTTCCAGGTGTAATAGGCCTTCTAATATTACTTTTAATTTTAATTTAGAACGATTCTAAATAGCAACGCCAGGACCTACAACCTGGCGTTGTAAAAAAATTTAAATTAATTTCTTTTTTTGTTTACAATTCTTTTTTTATCCTATATTAATGGGATGTGTTAAACATTAAAAACAACTTAACCAAAGAGGAAAAAATGAAAACACAACTAAAAACAAATAAAAATATTTCGCCAGTTGAAAACGTAAAATTGTTTCAAGCTTGCGAGACTAATGACATGAGGAAGACCTACAATAAATTGTGGGTTGACGTTAAAGAGGAAGCCTTAGAAATTATCGAGAGAGTTGGGGGCTCTTTAATCAGTAAATATAAATCAAAAGCTTTTTACATGGAGATCGCAAAAAAGAATACAACGCGATTTGATGTTAAAAAGTTTAAGGAAGATCATCCTGAATTATATAATAATTATATGATTGATGGTGAGTCGATCGAACTTAAAACAAAAATAGTTAAATAATGATAAATTATTATTTTAGATTATTTTTAATGTTAACTAGTTTTAGCATCGCCTTTTTAGGTGTGATAATTCTTTTTAACTTTGATCCCGTGACTGGCATGTTAATGTCAGTCGGGGGCATTGTTTTATCTTTAAAAACTATCGGAGGTGTTTAGATGTCATTAAAATATAAAGGCTATTATATAACGGCTAGACCGAGCAAAGATGATTATATTACGAGGGAGGGCTTTGGGGTTTGGCAATTAGAGCTCGAGAAGGGCAATCATATTCGAACCCTAGCGATAGGCTCGGAGATGACGTTCAAAGAAGCCGAAGAGTATGCGTTCAATCAGATCGACAAACTAGTTAAAGAGGAAGAGAAGAGATAAACCAACCAACGCCCCACACGTGGGGCGTGTACCATGTCACACCCATAGAGGTACCAAACCAATTCCAAAATTAAAATTACTTTTTTTTCAATTTTTTAAACTTTTAAAATTTAGGTTCTACATTATTTACCTTAACATTGTATGACGAATAGACGTAGTAAGGCTTCTGATGAATAGGGCTTTATTTTTAGGGGACCCGAGTGTATATTAAATCCAGATGACAGATACAGATTTATTGACCACCGATCAGTTACGAGAGAGGCTCGAAAAGGTGTGGCTTAAACATATAAAATTATGCCAAGATAACTTCTTATATTTTGTAAAGAATGTTTGGCCAGACTTCATTTGTCGTACTGATAAAGATCCTGATAAGTGGGGACATCATCAACATATCGCTCATGAGTTTACAAAAATATCTAATAATAAAAAAGGAAGGCTCATAGTAAATATGCCTCCTAGACATACTAAGTCAGAATTTGCATCCATATACTTTCCTGCGTGGATGATAGGGAAGTTTCCTAAAATGAAAATTATGCAAGTGTCCCACAACGCAGAACTCTCTTCGAGGTTCGGGGCTAAGGTAAGAAATTTAATTGATAGCGCAGACTATAAACAAATCTTTGGAGATGTTAGACTACGAGAAGATAGTAAGGCAAAAGGACGTTGGGAGACCAATCATGGTGGGGAATATTTTGCAGCGGGGGTAGGCGGTTCTATCACAGGACGAGGGGCGGACTTACTTATTATTGATGATCC
>Ga0208547_1000226_pt1 | contig 31405 bp, 32 predicted proteins | sample DEB08_DNA_5_FD_185501 | JGI IMG/M metagenome (GOLD analysis project Ga0208547, IMG submission 185501) | Aqueous microbial communities from the Delaware River and Bay under freshwater to marine salinity gradient to study organic matter... | ecosystem: Environmental > Aquatic > Marine > Coastal ...
TTTTGATCGGCGAAAATCTACAATGCTTGGAATTCTTCACTCCATTTATGATATGCACGAATCATATCCATGGAGACACTTGGTTTTCTTCTTGCCATGATATCCTTAAAGTCAGATGTGGTAAGATCTCTTGGTTGAATTGGCTCTTCACCTTCTACTGGTTCATGATAATCAGGAGCATTAAAGATCTCATGAACAGTTTTGATTTGTGCTGCTTGACAAATATCTTTAATGTCACTTGCACTGTAACCGTCAAATAATTTTGCAAGTTCAGTAGTGTTGACACGATAATCTTTTTTGAGTTTTGCAGTATATTGTTCAAAGAGATTCACTCTTGCTTCAAGAGTTGGCAATGAGACATAGATTCTCTTTTGGAATCTTCTCAAAAATGGCCAATCAAGACTCCATGGTTTGTTTGTTGCACCAATTACATACAACATCAAATCTTTGCCTTTTCCGTTTACACCGTCCATTTCAGTCAAGAATTGGTTCTTGGTTCTTACTTCTCCACCAACCTCACTGTTTCTAGAACCTAAAAGTGAATCAACTTCATCAACAAATAAAATTACAGGTTTTCCTTCTTTTTCAGCATAACTTCTTGCCATAGTAAATAATTTTGACACATTTTTTTCTGCTTCACCTAACCATTTACTCATCATTGATGATGCATCTACATTGATAAAGTAACCATCCATTTCATTTGCAGTTGCAGCTGCAAGCATTGTCTTTCCAGTTCCTGGTGGTCCATATAGTAACATTCCTTTTGGCCAACCTAGTGGAAACAAATCAGGTCTTTTAGTTGGATAAACAATTGATTCTCTTAATGCACTTTTTGCATCATCTAAGCCAATAACTTGATCCCAAGTCACATCTGGTTTTTCTTTTAAAACAAGTTCTTCAAAATCATTTTCAGATTCTTGTCTTTGAATTGATTTTTTCTGCTCTTCATCAGTTGCTTTTGAATCTACAACGGGTTCAACACCATGTGCCTGTTGAAGAGCATTGATTCTATTATGATATGAATTGCATCTATCTTTGTAAATTGGATTTAGTTTACTGTTTGGATATAATTGGATTAATTTTACTAGTGCGTCAATTGCATGTTGATAATGTGTTATGGCCATACCTCTGGCTCCTTGAGAATCGCATTTTATTGCCTCTGAAGCATATTTGCTTGCAGTGTTTTCTAGTTCTTGTGGTGCCATGCTCATTTTTAATTACCTTGTTCAGAATTTTCTTGAGAATTTTCATGGTAACCTTGTGAGTTAACATGTGTGACAAAATTGGTTAAATTAATTGGACTAGTTTCATATTCGTTATACTCTGGTCCGTTATCAAATTCAGGCTTAAAATCGGATTTTTTAGTAATATCAATATGAGTATCTTTGATTTTATTGATAGAGTCTTCTGCAGACAAAATTAATTCAGAAATCTCATCATCTAGATTGGTAATAGAGCCGGCAGCATCAGATACCACACCTGCAAAATGCTTTAGAATTTCAGACATTTCCTTCTTATCTTCATATTTGCAGATTAGAAAATCAGCAATACCTACAATTTTTTTTAAATCCTGTAATTCCTCGAGGGATAATTTTTCAACTAGTTTTTCATCAGAGGGTTTTAGTTCTGTAATTTTTTTGTCGATTTTTGATGAAAGAGATTTGATTCTATCAATGTCCTTTAGAAAATCAAACTTGGAAGATAACATGTTCAAGTAGTACTAACTTTAGAAAAATCAAGATATGGATACTGCTTACTTAATTTAGAGTCCACGATCAAATTTACTTTATCAATCATTTTTGCAGAATCATGACTAGACGTCGAAAAATCAAATCTTGCTTTTGTTAAAGCTGCTGAATCAAGAACGATACTACCCAAATGGACGGATAACTCTGATAATTTTTGACTAGAATAAGGCATCAATGAGAACAGTCTTGCACTAATTGTTCTAATTACAGGTATTACAGAAGGAAGTTTTTCAGGAATACTGTGAATTCCAGAGATGCATTGTAACTGTTTTTTGACTAAAAAGAGTACTTCTTGGGAAAATAGTAAGGTTTTTTCTAATTCAAACCCATACACATGAGATTTATCTGATTCATCAAAATCATTCATGAAATCTTGATTGGAAGAATTGACATCTAGTCTTCTATCATTAATTTGAGAGACAATATCATCTAATAATTTCATCGAGTAATCCAATCTAGGAACAATTGTTACTGAATGAGAGATTTTTTCATCGATGAGATGTTCATTTATTTCTACTAACATGAGAAAGAATTCTATATTTTGTATTTGAGTAAGATGTACCAAATTATTTAGTCACCGCAGTTACAGGATACCAGAGATACAATTTTGAAAAATTTTGAGTAATTGTGTAAAGGAATTTAGCTCTCAATTTTACCTAATAACAAAGCAATCAAAATTATGACAAATGAACGCTCATTGACTGTAAGCCTAGAAGAGTTTGGATTGAGCAAATATGAGGCTCAGGCATACGTAGCACTTATCGCAAAAGGTACAATTTCGGCAGGAGAATTAGCCTACTATTCAGAGATTCCAAGAACAAAAATCTATCCAACTTTACTTAAACTGGAAAACAAGAAATTGGCAATAATTTCAAAGAGCAAACCCATCATGTGTACAGCAATTGCTCCTGAAGATGCATTTGATGAGATTATTCATGAACAGATTAACAAAGTAAATGCTATGAACTCCCTTGTATCTAATCTGAAAAAAGCAAGTGAGGAAAGCAGAAAGGCAAGAGGTTCAGAAGAAAAAAGATATTTCCATATTAGTGGCAATAATGTTTTACCACAATTACAAATGATGATTGAAGGGGCAAAATCATCAATTAAGATAATGGCTGACCAATGGGGATTAGGATTACTGGCAGAATGTAAAGAACAAATGGTTTCAGTTTTGAGAAGAAATCTTGATGTTAAATTACTAATTACACCATCACATATCTGTTCAGAACATTTTAGAATGATACCTGATGGTGTAGATATTAGATCATCAGAGATAACACAGAATTGTTTTATTTTTGATGAAACAGAAATTCTGCTTGTTGATAATGATAATGGAAAGGGTGCAACTTTTTCATCAACAGATATTCTTAGTCACAATCAAGAGAAAATATTTTCAAATATTTGGAAGAACGCAGTTAAGACAAAAGCTCTTGCAGACATGTCAAAAAATGAGGCTCAAGAGATATACAAAATTATCAAAACAGTTTCAGAATTTGGTTTGATACACATACTAAATTCATCATTTGTTTCAAAGAAACCCGAAATTGAGTTATTCAAATTACTAGAGAAAAATGGCGTATCATTAAAAACAAAATCCCTTGATGACATTATTGAGATGATGGATGCAGTAGTCAAAATCACCTGTTCAGGACATGTAAATTTTGAGGCAAATACGAAAAACATTACAGTTGAATCCAAATTAAATAGCGGTCATTCATTACCATGGGTTTCAATTTTAGATGGTTGCCTACAAAAACAAGGTTACAAAACACGAACTGTATACAATAATAATTCTACAAAAGGCGAAAAAGTTCTAATTAAAATTTCTAAAAACTAAAATCACGCTTTTTTTGAATAATTTTCATGATTGAAGATAAAATCAAAGAAATGGGAATTACTTTAGAAGCACCTCCAGCTCCTGCAGGTTCTTACATTCCAGTAGTCATTACAGGTAATTTGGCATATGTTTCAGGTCAAATTCCATTTCTGAATGGTAAAGTCGAGTTCACTGGCAAAGTGACTGAGGATACAATTGAGACAGGTCAAAAATCTGCCAGATTGTGTGTAATCAATATTTTATCACAATTGAAAAAAGAACTTGGCGACCTGGACAGAATTGAAAAATTTGTTAGATTAAATGGATTTGTCAATGCAGGTCCAGAATTTTCAATGCATCCCAAAGTCATCAATGGAGCATCTGACTTGTTGTTTGAAATTTTTGGTGATAAAGGAAAACATACAAGAATTGCTCTTGGTGTTTCGAATCTACCACTTAATTCAATGACTGAAATTGATGCAGTTGTTCAGATAAAATAAATTAATTTTTAATTTTTTTATTTAATTCTGTGATGAATTTTTTTATTTTTGGTTTTGGAATGACTGCACCGCATGCTTTATCATGACCACCTCCAGAACCACCCAATTCAGATGCAAGGAGATTAACAATTTTTCCAAGATGAACCTTACAGTTCTTTGAACCTCTAACAGATACTGCGTAAATTCCATGATCAACTCTCTCTTTGTATGCAACACCAACATCTTTTTTGGATAATCCCATTACAAAGTTGACTGCACCGCTTGCTCCTGAATCAAGAATTTCCATATATCCTAGATTCTTCATTGTTTTCATTCCTTGTTTTACTTTGGCAATTATTTGTGCTAATTTTTCAACTTGAAGTTGTGCAAATTCATAGGTGTTTGGAATATCATGGGGAAATTTAGAGTCTGCCAACTCTTCAACCAAATATAGTAAATAATCAGGATCCTTTTGATGTCCAACAATATTGTAAGTCATTGTTGTTGCACTAATCAGTGCAAACTGTCTGTCATACATTTGAAGTAATTTTGATGCGACTGGACGTTCTTCCATATAATCAGTAATTGCAGCACAACATGCAACAAAGCTAGCATGATCATTTAATTTTGATTTAAACGCATCATAAACTTGAACAGTGGTACATTCGTTTACATTGTGAATAACTTTAACTTTGATTTTTTCTAAAGCCTTGACTACATTAGGATCAATATCATGGTGATCAATGTAAGTAACAGACACTTTGTTTTTTCTTAAATCACTCAGGAGATTAATGAACTCATCTTGAGTGTTCTTACTTAGACCCAAATCACAGATAAATAATGTTTTTAATTTTTCATCAGTTGCCACTTGTCTAATTGCATCCATTTGACCAGGATAATCAACTAAAATTGCATCACCGCCAAATGCTTGACGAATTAATGCAGCAGAACTGATTCCATCATTATCTTCCTTGTGAGAAATACAAATTAATTTAGTTCGTAATGATTTTGGTGATTTTTTAGTAACCTTTTTTGTGACAGTTTTCTTGGTGATTTTTTTAGTAGATGATTTTGGTGATTTTTTAGTAACTGATTTTTTCACACTAGTTTTCTTGGTGATTTTTTTAGTAGATGATTTTGCAGTTTTTTTAGTAACTGATTTTTTAACTGCCAATATGAAAACCGACGCTGTCCCTCATTTAAATGAAATATAGAATCTAGTTTTTTCTAGAATTTTTGATTTTTTGATCAATCAAATTTGTTGAATCAAGGTAGATTTCATAAAGTGAGTGTCCCTCTAATTGATTCTGTCGATCGATTTCTTGAATTTTGATCAATTCCTCTTTTGAAGCAGATAGAATCAAGTCATCTAAATTTGTGAGTTGTTTTCTTTCGGATTGATTCATAATAATTGATGAATAATTCTCTTTTATGATCAAGTGTTGCCAATATAGACAAAAAGATCAATTTCAGAGACCTTTTTTTGAGAAAATATAATAGCAGTTTTTTTCTAGGCTCAGTATGGAGACAAAAAATATTGGATTGAGAGGTGTCGAAGTTGCAGATACGAGAATTTCCAATATTGATGGTGAGAAAGGCAGACTAATCTATCGTGGATACGACATTATGGATTTGGTTGAAAATTCAACCTTTGAAGAAACCGCATATCTCTTACTATATGACAACTTACCTACCAAAGTACAATTAGATGATTTTAATGCCAAATTAATCGAGGCAAGATACATTCCAAAGCAAATGCAAAAAAACATGGGAAACTGGAGAAAAGATGCAGACCCAATGGATATGTTACAAGCATTTGTTTCTGCACTAGCAGGATATTATGATGAAGAATTTTCAAATAAAGATGCAAGTTATGAAAAAGCCATCAATCTGATTGCAAAAGTTCCAACAATTATTGCAAGTTGGCAAAGAATCAGAGATGGGTTACCTCTAGTGGATCCAGATCCTATATTGAGTCATGCAGCAAATTTTCTTTACATGATGACAGGTGAGAAACCTGATGCAGAAGTTGAAAAGATTTTCGATAGATGTTTGATTTTACATGCAGACCATACATTCAATGCATCAACATTTACTGCAAGACAAGTTGCGTCAACTAGAGCACATATGTATTCTGCATCAAGTGCAGCAATTGGAGCACTAAGTGGTGAACTTCATGGAGGAGCTAATACAGAAGTCATGAAGATGTTGTTAGACATTCAAGAAATTGATAGAGTCGAATCATGGATCAAAGAAAGAATGGATAAAGGAGATAGAATTATGGGAATGGGTCATGCAGTATATAGAACCTATGACCCAAGAGCAACAGTACTCAAAAAATTATCTAGGGAACTTGCAGAAAAAACAAAAGAACCATGGTTTGCAATTACAGAAAAAGTTGAAACTACAACAATAAAATTAATGAAAGAGATGAAAGGAAAAGATATCTATCCAAACGTTGACTTGTATAGTGCATCATTATACTATATGTTAAAAATTCCTGTAGATTTGAACACACCAATATTTGCAATTTCAAGAGTTGTTGGATGGGCAGCACATATCATTGAAGAGAAATTTGCAGAGGCAGCTCCAAAACCTGCACTCTATAGACCAAAGGCGACATATGTTGGAAAATATTGTGGACCTGAAGGTTGTAAATATGAGCGATTAGATTTGAGAAAATAGTTTAGTTTCGTGTACTAAGCCAATCTTTTGCTTTTGAATTAACATCATGTTTGTACAAAACTTCAAAAACCATATCATAGAAAGTAATTCCTTTTTTCTGAGCCTGTTCATCTAACCATTTGATTCCGTCAGCAAGTTCAGGATCATATTCGGAAAACTCTACTAATTCATCAACCATTCGTGAAAAGAACTGTTGGGATTCAAGCATGATAACATCTTTTTATCTTTGATCATAAGTGAGGGATTCAAAATATATTGATAAAAAACCACTTTTTGGTTGACAATTGAAACATGTTTTGTATGCCTATGGGGATAAAGAAAGAATTTCATGGCTAATTGAATCAGATGAGAAAACAGTTTTTGAGAATAGAGAACATGTAGAAAATTATAAAGATAAAATTTCAAATTCTGAATCAAAAACTATTGCTCTCCATGTAGGAATTTTTTGGGGTATTGGAGTATTCATTATTAAAAATAAAGATTCCATTAAAATCAAAATTGATGACACTGAAATTTTTGATGAATTTACAGGTAAGAAAAAATCACAAAGTGAACTGATCCAAAAAAGGATTGGATTTATCAGACAATTAATCAATCAAAGAAAATTAGAAGTTTCATGGGAGGTGATTATACCAGAGGACAATAAAGCAAACAGATTTGGAAAATAAAAAATGTTAAAATTCTAATAAAAAAATCATAAAAATATCATTATTTCTAAAAAATAGCAAAAAACTAAAGTTTCTAGTGTTAATTCATAGAATATATCAAAAATTGGAATTAGATTTATTTAGTATATTCAGATTTCTAGATCAATTATGGCTAGTATAGACCAAATCGCAATTGGATTTACAGTTGCAATTGTAGCTATAGGTATTGGATTCGCATTCTATATGGATGGAGTTCAAACAGCAGGTCCAGCAGTTTCAGCACCTGTAGTTTCCAAACCAATGGAATCTCAAAACTCTGCAGCTTCTCAAGCAGCAGCAGATGCAGCAGCTGAAAAAGCAGCAGCAGATGCAGCAGCTAAAGCAGCAGCAGCAGAAAAAGCAGCAGCCGCAGCAGCAGAAAAAGCAGCAGCAGATGCAGCAGCAGCACAAGCCGCAGCAAATGCAGCAGCAGCTAAAGCAGCAGCAGATGCAGCAGCTAAAGCAGCAGCAGCACAAGCCGCAGCAGCCGCAGCAGGACCAACCACTCACATAGTTGACGTTCCAGCAGGAACCGCATCACCTGGATGTGAAGAGTCAAACTCTTGTTACTTACCAGCATCACTTTCAGTAAGTGTAGGTGATACTGTAGAGTGGGACAATATTGATACCGCAGCTCACACTGTAACCGCAGGTAGTCCAGCAGAAGGTCCATCTGGTGCATTTGACAGTAGCTTACTCATGGCCGGAGCATCATATTCATTCACATTTGATGCAGCAGGTTCTTATGATTACTTCTGTATGGTACACCCATGGATGACCGGAAAAGTTACTGTTAACTAAACAGACTTTCCTTTTTCTATTTTATTTGATTTTTTCTAATCGTACGATTATACAGTACACCAAATCTATGAGTCTCATCTCGGATATGTTGGAGAATTTTAAGTGATTGATTTTCTTTTGGAATTTTTATTGATTCCTTAATTTTTGGTATGAAAACTTCTTCATTTTCTTTTGCAAGAGATATACAATCAATATCTAGGCCAAGGGATTTAAGAGAATTTAATGCAGAAGATAGCTGACCTTTTCCCCCATCAATGACTATTAAATCGGGCAATGGTTTTTTCTCCTCTAATAATCGAAGATATCTTCTCTTGATTACCTCTTCAATCATGGCAAAATCATCACGACCCTCGACGGTTTTAATTTTGAATTTTCTATAGCCTGATTTTTGAGGTTGACCATCAACAAATTGTGCCATAGAACCCACTGCAAAAGAGTCACCATGATTGGAAATATCAAAACATTCAATGACCTTGGGAAGTATTTTCAATCCTAACAAATCTTGTAGTTCAACTAATCCAGGTTCAGTTCCTTTTTCCTCAATTATTGCTATATTTTTCATAATTAAATTCATGATATCTTTTTTCTTTCCTTTATGAGGTAAAGAAATTGTTACAGGAAAACCTGATTGTTCAGATAACAAAGACTCCAACATACTACTTTCATCAGGAAGTTCATTGACAATTATGTGCCGTGGAATTTGATGTGTCGAATAGTACTGATAGAGGAAATTTGAAAATGAATTTTCTCCAACAAGATCAAAAAAGAATTTGTCACTATCACGGATAACACCATTAATCATTCTGAAATTCATTACTATTGCAGAATATTCCTTTATTGAAATACCAAAATATTCCTCGTCAGAATTTTCAACATATTCCATTTTTTGTTTTGTTTGAAGGCTTCCCAACCGAATCAAAGTATCCCTAATTTCTTTTGCACGTTCAAATTGTTGAAGATCTGCTGCAAGTTTCATTTCGTTTTCTAATTTTTTTGTGAAAATTTTTGTTTGGTTTTTTCCTTTGAGAACTTCTTCTAGTGATTCAACATGTGAAGAATATCTATCTTGAGCCTCTTTGAATTCACATGGACCCTCACAATTACCTAAATGGTATTCAAGACAAACTTTTTTTGGTAATGTTTTACAAATTCTAATTTGAAATGCTTTACGTAATGCTCCAATGGTAAGTAATTTTGAACTACCTTGTGTAAAAGGACCATAGATTTTGCCTTTTCCCAAAAATGTTCCGTCTCTAGTTCTACGCGCAACAAGTAATCGAGGAAATTTTTCATCAGTTACTCGGAGATATGTGTAACGTTGTTGATCTTTTAATTCAATATTAAATCGTGGTCGGTATTTTTTGATCATGTTGGATTCTAAGAGAAATGCTTCACTTTCATTATCAGTTAAAACAAATTCAATGGATGAAATATTTTCAACTAGTTTTTGAGTCTTGTAATTTTGGTTTTTAAGAAAATATGACTTTACGCGTTTTTTGAGATTTTTTGCCTTTCCAATATAGATAATTTTTTCATCCTTGTCTTTCATCAAATAAATTCCAGGATCAGTTGGAATTGTGATTTTTGAGATATCAAAAGTCATTTTTTAATGAGTTTTTTAAGATATTTTCCAGTATAACTCTTAGAGTCTTTTGAGATTTCAATTGGGGTCCCACATGAAACTATGGAACCGCCAGAATCACCGCCCTCGGGACCCAAATCAATAATCCAATCAGAATTTTTTATCACATCCATGTTGTGCTCAATTACTACAACAGTATTTCCTAAATTCACCAATCTATTTAGTACATCTAGTAATTTTTGAACATCTGCAAAATGCAGTCCAGTTGTTGGTTCATCTAAAATATACAGAGTTTTACCAGTGGAACGTTTTGATAATTCTGAGGCAAGTTTAACTCTTTGAGCCTCACCTCCAGAAAGGGTAGTTGACGATTGTCCTAATTTTATGTAACCCAATCCTACATCATTAATTGTCTCTAATTTCCTTTTAATTGATGGTACATTTTCAAAAAAGTTTAGTGCTTCAAAAACAGTCATGTCTAAAATATCTGAGATATTTTTTCCCTTGTATAAAACAGATAATGTTTCAGAATTGTATCGTTTTCCTTTACATTCATCACATCTTACATAAACATCTGAAAGAAATTGCATTTCAATTTGTTTGACACCATCACCATCACATGAAAAACATCTTCCATCAGGAACATTAAATGAAAATTGTCCAGGTGAATATCCACGTTCTTTGGACAATTCGGTATTTGCATATAGTTCACGAATTGGAGTGAATGCACCAATGTATGTAGCAGGGTTTGATCTAGGAGTTCTACCAATTGGAGATTGATCAATGGCAATTACTTTATCTAAATTCTCAATACCTTTGATTTCTTTATGTGCTCCAGGTTTTGAATTTGATTTGTAAAAGTGGCTTTCAAGAGCAGTGAGTAAAATATCATTGATTAGTGTAGATTTTCCAGAGCCAGAAACACCAGTAACTGAAACAAACAAACCAAGTGGAATTTCAACGTCAATGTTTTTGAGATTATTCTCTGATGCTTTTTTTATTTCAAGAGTTCCAGAACGATTTCTGATTTTATCAGTTAGTTGAATTAATGAATTGTCTTTTAGATATTTACCAGTTATTGATTTTTGTCCTTTGAGTATTTGTTTTACAGTGCCTTCAAAAACTATAGCTCCACCATGAACACCTGCGCCAGGACCAAGATCAATCATCCAATCTGAATTTCTAATTACTTCTTCGTCATGTTCTACAACAATTACAGTATTTCCTAGATTTCGTAGTTTGTTTAGTGTATGAATTAGTCGCTCATTATCACGCTGATGAAGCCCGATTGTAGGCTCATCAAGGACATACAAGACGCCTGTCAGATTTGAGCCTATTTGAGTAGCCAAACGAATTCTTTGTGATTCTCCTCCAGAAAGAGTAGAACTAAGTCGATTCAAAGTAAGATAGTTTAAACCAACATTCATTAAAAATTCCAAACGTTCTTTGATTTCCTTGAGGACATCTCTTGCAATGTATGTTTCAGTTTCAGTCAATTTGATATTTGCAAAGAAATCATAGCATTTGTCAATGGACAAATCACATACATCCATGATTCCTTTATCATTAATTTTTACTGCTAGAGATTCTGGTTTGAGTTTTTTTCCATTACACGAAGTACAAGGTGTATCTCTCATGAATTGTTTTAGCCATTCTCTTTTTGACTCTGAATCAGTCTCCATAAAGACACGTTGAAGATTATCTAATACACCCTCAAAGGAATTTGTGTATTGCCATGAGGAATCACCTGAATGAGATTCGTAGCTAAAATCAATCATATCATCAGTGCCTTCTAAAATTATCTTCAGATGTTGTGGTTTGATTTTCTCAATTGGAGTCATCAAGTCAAATCCAAATTTTTTTCCAACCGCACGAAGTGCTTGTTTTCTAAATGAGGAAAATCTTCCACTCCAGGGAACAATCGCACCTTCAAGAATTGATTTTGATTTATCAGGAATTACAAGTTCTGCATCAAACTTCATTTTTACACCTAAACCATTACAATCTTTACACAAACCAAAAGGTGAATTAAATGAGAAATTTCTTGGTTCAAGTTCACCAATAGTTAATCCACAGTAAGGACATGCATTATTTTGTGAAAATATTTTTTCAGTCTCATCTGAGACAACCATGACTTCGCCTTTTGATGCTTTGATTGCAGTTTGAATTGCCTCAAACAATCTAGAACGCTCTGATTTTTCTATTGTGATTCTATCAACTACAATCTCAATATTATGCCATTTTTGACGGTCAAGAGGCGGAATTTCCTCATTTAGGCTCAAAATTTCACCATTTAGGCGGATTCTAGAGTATCCATCTTTTTTGATTTGCTCAAATAATTTTTCGTATGTTCCTTTTTTTCTTTTAATTATTGGTGAGAGAATCAGTATTTTTTTATCTGAAAATTCACCTAATACAGTATCACAAATTGTTTCAATTGATTGAGTAGAAATTTTTCTACCACAGTTTGTGCAATGAGGAATCCCAATTCGTGCAAAAAGTAATCTCATGTAATCATAGATTTCAGTAGTAGTACCAACAGTAGAACGAGGATTTTTACTTGTAGTTTTTTGTTGAATTGAAATTGCAGGAGATAATCCTTCAATGGAATCAACATCGGGTTTATCCATCATTTCAAGAAATTGTCTTGCATAAGCTGAGAGTGATTCAACATATCTTCTTTGACCTTCAGCATAAATTGTATCAAATGCCAACGTGGATTTTCCAGAACCAGACAAACCACTAATTACAACTAGTTTATTTTTTGGGATATCAACATCAATGTTTTTTAGGTTATGATGACGAGCACCACGAATTTTTAATTTATTTTCTATCATTTTTAATTTGAATCTCCTTTTCAAGACGCTTTATTCTATCTCTGCATTCGATTGCTTTTTCAAAATCAAGATCATCTGAATATTTTTTCATTTGTGCTTCAAGCTCGATAATATCTGCTGAAATGTCATGTGTAGATTTTAGCTTTACGTCATCAAGTGTAGTCACTTGTTCGGGAACAGATTTAATGATTGTTTTTGGAACTATGTTGTTTTCTTTATTATAAGTAATTTGTTTTTCTCTACGCCTTTTGGTTTCATTAATTGCATTTTTCATAGACATTGTTACTGAATCAGCATACATTATCACTGAACCATTAGAATTTCTTGCAGCCCTACCAAAGGTTTGAATCAAACTAGTAAAGTTTCTCAAAAATCCTTCCTTGTCGGCATCAAGAATTGCCACCAAAGAAACTTCTGGTATGTCCAGTCCTTCTCGGAGTAGATTTATGCCTACGAGTACATCAAATTCACCTAAACGAAGTTGTCTAATTAGTTCAGTTCGTTGTAAACCATCAATTTCAGAGTGCATGTAACGAACTCGTACCTCCTTTTTAGACAAATATTCAGCCAAATCTTCGGCCATTCTTTTAGTCAAGGTTGTGACTAAAACTCGCTCTGATTTTTCAACTTTTTTATTGATTTCAGAGATTAGATCATCCATTTGATTTTTAGTTGAACGAATTTCAATTTGAGGATCAAGTAATCCAGTGGGTCTAACTACTTGTTCTGCAATGTTTGATGAAATCTTTTTTTCATAATCTGCAGGAGTTGCAGAAACAAAGATTGTGTTTTTTAGATATTTTTCAAACTCTTCGAATTTTAATGGTCTATTATCATATGCACTTGGCAATCTAAATCCATAAGTGACTAGTTCTTTTTTTCTAGAGTGATCACCTTTGTACATTCCATGTAATTGTGGTAAGGTGACATGTGACTCATCAATAACTAACAGATAGTCATTTTCAAAGAAATCCATTAAACAAAAAGCTTGTTCACCTGCCTTTCTACCATCAAAATGTCGAGAATAGTTTTCAATTCCTGAACAGTATCCGAGTTCTTCAATCATTTCTAAATCGAAATTAGTTCTCATCAATAGTCTTTGTTTTTCAAGTTCTTTTAGTTCAGGTAATCTAGATTCAAGTTCATCTCGAATCGATTTTACTGCATTTTCACGAACATCTTTTGCAATAAGATAATGTTTTGCAGGAAAAATTTTGATTTGAGAAAGATTTGTTTTTTCTTTTAATGATACATGATCAAGTACAGTAATTTTTTCGACTTCATCTCCAAACATAGAGATTCTAACTATATCTTCAGAGTATGCAGGAATGATATCCAAAGTGTCACCTTTTACTCTAAAGAATCCAGGTTGTACTTCAGTATCATTTCGCTCATATCTTGCATCAACTAGTCTTTTGATTATGTCATTTCGTTTTACTTCATCACCAGAATTAATTACAATTGAGAGGTCTTTCCAATCTTGAGGATTTCCTAGTGAGTAAATACAAGATACAGTTGAGACAATAATTGTAGGCTCACCGGACAAGAGCATGGCAGTAGCCTCTAGCCTCATTTTTTCAATTTTTTCATTAATTTGAGTATCTTTTTCAATATAGGTATCGGTTTGAGGCAGATAACTTTCTGGTTGATAGTAATCATAGTAAGAGACAAAATAACCCACATTGTTTTTTGGAAAAAATTGTTTTAGTTCAGAATAAAGTTGCGCTGCCAGTGTTTTATTGTGAGATATTACCAGAGTATTTTTTCCAGTTCGAGCAATTACATTTGCAACAGTGAATGTCTTTCCACTGCCAGTTACTCCAATAAGTGTCTGAACTTTATTTTTCTGTACACCTTTAACTAGTGAATCAATTGCCTGTGGTTGATCACCGGTTGGAACGTAATCTGAAGATAATTCAAATTTTATTTTCTGTGACAATACACAAAATTTCTAAAAACTGAATTTAAAGCAATGGTGATTATGACAATTACCAAACTGGATCTTCTACCATTTTTAATCCATCAGAGGTAATTTCAAAGCCCATTGTTTTGATAGTCTTTAATGCATTTTCGGAATTTCTTTGTAGAATTTTTTTTGCCAGAATGATTCTAGATTCAGGTGGTAATTGTTGTCCAATTTTGTATTTTCCTTTCATTTGTTGTGGAATTACTTTGATAATTGCAACCTCATCTAAAACAAGATCATTGTCTTGTATTTTTTCATAGTGTCCCTCTGGCTGATATTTTTCCATCAATGCATTTAATGCCAATGCTTTTTCTGAATCATCTTCAATCAAAGTTCCAATACCCTTGATTACCACACTAATGTACAATGTATCTGCTTGAGATGCATCAGTGGGATGAGAAAAATATGAGGGTAAAAATTCTAGTTCTCTGTCAACCTCAAAACCAACTTTATTATTTTTAATTATATTTTCAATTTTTTCTCCTCTGGGAAATGAATGCATATAGATGGAATTATTTGCAAATACAAAATTCATAGGAATTATTTGAGGAAAACCATTCGCATCAATGCTTGCGACTCTGCCTACGTGTTCTTCATTTAGAAATTTGGAGATTTTTTCTGAAGATTTTATTTCTAATTTCCCAATTAACTTCATTTTAGTGAAAATTTAGTCATCAAAGTAATAAACTAAATGAAAATTTTGAGATTTTTAGACATATGCAAAATTACATAATTGAGGAATTTAGCAATCAATTATGGAGAATTTTGAAGAAGAGTATGAGGAATTTGATGAGGATGTAGATGAGGATTATTCTGAAAATTCAGATGAAAAAGAAGCTGCCACCGATCAAGTCATTAAAATTCTTGAAGAATTTGGAAAAGATTCAAAATTTTTGTGGTTTAGAGAATTGCACAAGATTTCAGATATCGACAAAGGTCTTTTAAGAAATATTTTGAATGAATTAAAAAAATCTCGCGAAGTAAAAGAGATGAAAGCATCAAACAATAGAATTTACTTTTGTCTAAGCAAATATTATCGAAAATGCAAAGATGTAGAATACCGATTCAAGGGAATTGAAACTACACTAAAAGACGGCAGTAGACAGAAATTCATTCAGGGGGCAACAAAAAATACGGAAAGAACCCGAAAGAGATTACAAAAACAAATGAACAAGCGACGAGCTAAAGCATTTACTAAAGCTAAAAACAAAAGACCACACAAATCATAGCTAGTCTTCAGCCATACGTCTTACAAAATTACTTTCTGCACGCTTTAATTTTGAAGATTCAGAAACATCTTCAGCCATATCGTATAGTTGATGTAATTTCAAATCAGACTGGAGTTTATCCTCTTGTTCATCATTAAGGTCATATTCCAAGTTTGAGAGAATTGCTAGATTTTCCTCCAGTAAATCAATGCACTTTTTTACAGTGTCTGGAAAGTCATCATTCATAATAATTCTGAAAAAAAGGGATTAAAAAATATGATCAGAGAGTTATTGTTTTGCTTTCTCTCTTAATACAGGCATCACATGACTGGCGAATTTGTCAATAGAGCCAAAGTAGTTCTTTCCCCAGAATCTAATCACAAAGTGATTAACTCCTGCTTCCATGAATTTCTCAAATGTTGGAATAATATCTTCAGGAGTACCGATTGCAGTTGATGAACGTGCAATTTTATCTGGAATCTTTGTTGCTGCTTCTCTCATTTTTACAATCCAGTCTTGGTTAGACATTGAATATTCTGTAAAGTATTTGATGAAGTCAAATCCTTGAATATCTTTGATATCATGTACTCTAAGAATTTCAGGTTTGAACAAACTTACTTTTACTGCTTCTTTCATCTTTGCCCATGATTCTTCAGCATCATCAGAAAAGTAGACATCAATGTCAAGTGCCATTTCAAAGTTGTCTTTTTCTTCTTGGGTTCTACCATACTTGTCCATTGCAGATTCGATTTGTTTTCTATGATCTGCAAACAATTCTGGAGTGTAACCAATTGGCAACCAACCATCACCTAATTTTCCAGTTAGTTCCAATGTTCTCTTTCCACCAGAAGCCATGTAGGTTGGTGGACGTGGTTTTCTAATTGGAGGTGCTTGAAGACAAGCTTGTTCTAATTTGTAATACTTGCCTTCATAATCAACAGTATTGTCTGGAGTTGAATTGTATAATGTATGAATTACTTCAATTTGTTCTTCCCATTTTGAAACTGGTTTTTCAAATGGAATACAGAATTCTTTGAGATTCTGTGCTTCACCTGCACCAATTCCCAAGATAGCTCTTCCTTTAGAAACTCTATCAAGAGTAATTGCAGCTAGTGCAATGTTTGAAGGATGACGTCTAATTGCATCAGTTACACATGTACCTAATTCAACATTTTGAGTAACTGCAGCAATTGCAGATAACATTACCCAAGGGTCTAAGACAATTGCCTTTTTCCATTGAGGCACGTTTGTGTGATCCATGTAAAAAATAGAGTCGTATCCGGTCTTATCAGCGAGCATACATGCTGTAAGAATTTGATCCTCAGTGTAGCCAGCTCTAGCTACGTTTAATCCGTTTTGAATTCCAAACTTTAATTTTCTTTGTGCCATTGAATTTAGGCATCAGTAATGGAATAAAAAGTTTAATCAAACTCAGGAATTCGTTGTATTAAATAAATAGAAAAAAGTAAAGAAATAAGAATTTCTTACCAGGTTCCTGCCTTAATTTCATTAAGACACTTTACTACGTCATCTTTTGATATTGGAATTGGGTTTGGGTCCAAGTGTCCTTTATCAGTCATAACGACATCAGCAGCTTCACTAACATCGGCTTTGAGTTCTAATTTCTCAAATCCTAATTTTTCCATACATTCTTTGAATCGATCATAGAAGATGGATTTGTTGTGTTTGTGAGCTACAGTAGTACATGAGGATAATGAATATCCGTGTGGAACTCCCTCATTTGAGAATACATATGATAATGCATGTCCAAGTGTAGTTGAGCAATTTCCAAAGCCCATTCCAGAAATCATTGAACCATATGGGTAGTTTTCTGGCTTGTCATTCATTATTGCATCATACAAAACCTCAAATGCTTGCTTACACAAAGTTCTAGTCAAATCATTTCCTAATTTGCTATCATAACCTTCAGATGCTTGTGCTAGTGCATCACATACTGAATTGTTTACGATTTGTTGTGGAGTACCTTTCATGAAGTAAGAATCAACGACTGCCATGTCTGCAAGAAATCTGTCTTCACGGAGAAGTTTTTTCTTTCCGTCAAATTTCAAGACACAGTATGTAGTCATCTCAGCTCCTGTTCCAAATGTTGTTGGAATTAGGATTTTTGGTTTTCCAAGTTCTGGTGCTGCATATTTTACAACATCCATAGAACTTCCACCACCTAAACCAATGATCACTGAAGGATCTTTGCTTTTGTATTCTGAGATTACTGCATTTACATCATTAATTGATGGTTCTGGTGTTACTTTGTCAAACAGCATGTAATCCTGAATACCCATTTTGTCTAACCACTTGCTTGACATTTCTGGCGGAGCAGTAGTGACAACTAGAGCATTTTTTGGATAATCTGTTTCACCAAGTGCATTTTCTCCAAAGTTGATAACTTTTGGAATGCGTACTGTATGCATAAAACACAAACATCATTGATTATTATTATATCTTGCATTGCATAGATAAGATATGATTATTCAAAATTTTGAAGATTTGTCAGATACATCTAGAAAAAGAGAATGTTTAGAGATTTTAGAGAAAGGACTAGAAGCTGCAAATCCACAAAATATTATTCCTGATTATCTATTTCCAAATGAAATCAAAATTGGTTCAAAATCAATAAAGTTGAATGAATTTTCAAACATTTACACAGTTGCATTTGGAAAAGCAGGAGATTCCATGACTAGAGCAGTAAATGCCATAATTCCAGTCAAAGCAGGAATAATTGTTATTCCTAAAGGCTCAAAGTCTTTGGTCAGAGGTAAGAAATTTCAGATTTTTAACTCCAAACACCCACAACCAGACAAAACAAGTGTCAAGGCTGCAAAAGAAATTATCAAGTTTTTGTCATCAAGAAAATCAGATGAATTAGTAGTGTTTTTGGTATCAGGTGGAGGTTCATCTCTTGTGGCATTGCCAGATAAAATCACATTGGAAGACAAGATATTCATGACAAATTTACTTCTCAAAACAGGTGCTTCAATTCAAGAGATAAATTGTGTTAGAAAACACATCTCAAAAATCAAAGGTGGAAAAATTTTAGAAAGTATGAGATGTAAGGGAATATCTCTAGTCATGTCAGATGTTGAAGGAGATGATTTATCATCAATTGCATCAGGTACAACTTTTGCAGATAATACAACCTACAAAGATGCATTAGATGTTTTAGAAAAATACAATTTGAAAAAAAAGACACCAATTGAAGTGCTTAATGTATTAGAACAAGGAGTAGATAAAGAGTCAGTGAAAGTAGAGCCGATTGAAAATATCGTAATTGCAAATAATCAACTAGTAGTATCAAAGATGAAACAAGCTGCAATAGAGAAGGGTTATCAAGTCAAATTAATTGAGATTTACGGAGACATTAAAGAGCAAGTTAGAAAAATTGTAGAAAATATTTCTGAAGAAGAAAAAACTTGTTTGATTTTTGGTGGAGAGCCTACAGTCAAAGTGTTAGGAAAAGGTATGGGTGGACGAAATCAGGAACTTGTTTTGAGAATTTTGAAAAATACACAAAAATTAAAAAAAATTGTCATTGCATCAATGGGAACTGATGGAATTGATGGAAATTCAGTTTTTGCAGGAGCAATTACAGAGAATGTAAAATTTGATTCTGAAACAATAAAGGAATTTTTAAAAAATAGTGATTCTGGAAGGTTCTTTCAAAAACAAAAATCAAACATTGTAACTGGATTTACACATACAAATTTGCAAGATATAGGCGTGATTTTGAGATAATTTCTTAATTTTTGATCGAACTTTTAATACAAGAAAGGCGCATTAGGAATTGAATTTCATGCTTGAAAAACAATTCAATCCAGAGCAACTTTACAACAGTGTCGTTCATTTCTATATGGACAAAAAGGGGTATTCTAAAGAAAAGGCAAATCAGATTGCTCAAGCAGTTGTTAAAAAAGAGGCACTAAAGAGAACTTGTAAAAATGAATCATGCAAACATTTGTCACATGATCATATCAGAAATGCAGAAACGTGCCTTGTAAGGGATTGTGAATGTGGTAAATTTATCAAATAAAATTTTCCAAAGTATTTTCTTTGAGTGGACTAGCATCAATTCCACGTTTTCTTAATTCTTGAGCAAATTCATTTACAAATCCGTGAATCGTATAGACCTTTTGAGCACCTGATTGTTCCACCATTGAAATTAATTCATTAAAATCACAATGATCACTCATTGGTATAGAGTAATCAGTTCTTCTTCCAAAAGAAAATTTTGTAGACCTTGCCCAACCGCTAAATCCAATAGTTACTGCACCGTATTTTGATTTCATTTCTTGGACAAATTTATTTTTGTATGTAGTCATTGGAGCAACCATTATCCAGGGTTTTTTTGACAATAATCCTTTTTCTTCAGCTTCTGAATGTCCCATTCCATCAATTAGTTCAACTCCTAAATTTTTGTGTAGTTGATTCATCTCTTTTACAGAATCATGAAAATACATTGGACCCCAATGTCCAAAAAGTTGGGTAATAGTTTGAGCTTTTCCAAGTTGGTATCCCATCAAGATTACAGGAATTCCTTTACCATAAAGTTCAGAAATTAATTCATTGACTTGATTTTTAATTTCATCTAATTTTGGAAATACAAATTCAGGTAAACCAAAAGTGCATTCAGTGATGAGGGTTTTGCATTTAGGAATTTTGGCACCTTTAAGAAAACCTCGGTCTCGAGTGCAAATATCACCTGTAAAAAACAAATCATCAAAGAAAAGTCCTTTTGAGCCTAAAATGTGACCGCTGTCCAATAATTCAAAATCAGGCATGGAATCCACATGATTCTCCATTGTGTAGCCTCGAAGATGTGCCAGTTTGTTTGTCTCCTGTGAGGATAAAATGAGCCCACCCTTCTTTTTTGGAAGATGATCATGATGTGCGTGTGAGACAAAATTTATCCCATCAGCATCGGTATTTTTTGGATCAAGAAAAACACGTTGTTGATTGACTTCACACAAGATGCCATTTTTTGTCATTCTGACTGTATGAGCCAATAAACAAACACAATTTGGATTTGATATAAATTGCAGGATTGATCCACTATTGACTACTTGCTAAATCTTGGAATTCTCATATCTGGTCGCGGAAGCAACATGGAGTACATACTCAAAGCAATCAAAAAGAAAAAAATTCCGATCAAAGCAGCAGTTGTAATTTCAAACAAACCAGATGCTGCAGGATTAAAGATTGCAAAAAAATTAGGAGTACCAATTGAAGTAGTTCAAAGTAAGGGATTTGAAGGAAGTAGGGCAGATTATGATAAAAAGATAATTTCAGTATTAACAAAATATGGAGTGACTCAAAAAAACGGTCTCGTATGTCTTGCAGGATTTATGAGAATAATTAGTCCAGAGTTTGTAAAAAAATACAAAAATAAAATTCTCAATATTCACCCAGCATTACTTCCAGCATTTCCAGGATTAGATTCACAAAAGCAAGCGCTTGATTATGGTGTAAAATTTACTGGCTGTACAGTGCATTTTGTAGATTCTGGAATGGATACAGGTCCAATTATTATTCAAGCTGTGGTTCCAGTAAAAGAAGGAGATACTGATAAAGAATTATCAAAGAGAATTCTCAAAGAAGAACACAGAATTTATCCTGAAGCAGTAAATTTGATTGCTAAAGGTAAAGTCAGAGTTTCAGGAAGAAAAACAGTAATTAGTTAATCATCAGGTCCACCAAAAAAGTACAGGACTTTGAGTGGTTTTTTATTTCCATGAAAATGGTGAGGGACATCTTTTTTTACAAAAAAGAATTTGTCTTTTGAAACAGCATAATCAGTGTCTTTGATTTTTAGAAATCCATCTCCAGAGATAATAAAATAAACCTCATCACTACTGTGAGGCTCTTGTGTGTCTTCTTCTCCTGGTTTTAGATACAAAACTCCCGCAGCAAGGCTATCTTTGTTGATAAAAGTATGAAAATATGAAGAGCCGTTCTTTATCTTTTCAAGAATCGGTTCTAATTCGAATTCTAATTTCACATCTATTCAGCTGAAACGGTATATGTCTTTCTTACAGGAAGAGCACTCATGAATGAATGACCAGTTGGGTGCAATTTTTCGTGCTCAGGACTATTGTGCATTGAGATAAAAGTCTCTTTACTTTCATGCTCTACAATTATTCTATAACTGCCATCACCGGATTTCAAAAATCGTCTGGAGATGAATCCTGGAAAATTACGCAAGACACTATTTGATTCTGAGAACCATTTCTTAAAGTCGTCTTCGGCACCTTCCTTCAATTGAATATCTGCCATCATAATGAACATGATATTTGTGATTTATTTGCCGTTAAAATTGTTTTTGAAAACAAATCCAAGAATTAAATATCAAACAAGTAAATCAATCCCATGACAGGTACCAAGATTGATGGCAAAGTTATCGCTCAATCAGTTAAAGATAGAGTAAAGCAAGCAGTGGAGCAATTAAAAACTCAAGGAATCAACCCATGTCTTGCAACAGTACTTGTTGGAGACAATCCGGCTTCAGCCACATATGTTAGAAACAAACACAATGCATGTCAAGAAGTAGGAATTGCCACAAAGGATCACAAATTGGAGGCAAGCATTACACAAGAAGAATTAAACAAAATAATTGATGAATTAAATTCAGATAATCAAGTTCACGGAATTTTAGTTCAATTACCACTCCCAAAACACCTAGATGAATTTACAACAATATCTAGAATTTCACCACTCAAAGATGTAGATGGACTCACACCACATAATGCAGGGTTGTTGTCAATGAAAAAAGCAGCACTGGTTGCATGTACACCATCGGGAGTAATGGAGATGTTTGATTATCACAATATTGATTTGGAGGGAAAAAATATCGTCTTGATTAATAGAAGCAATCTAGTTGGAAAGCCATTGTATCACTTGCTACTACAAAGAAATGCCACAGTCATTACATGTCATTCAAAAACAAAGAATCTTGATCAAGTTTGCAGAGAAGCAGACATTGTAATTTCAGCAGTTGGCGATAGAACCAAATTCACACTAACTTCAGACATGATTAAAGAGGGTGCAGTCGTAATTGATGTTGCCATAACTAGACACAATGACAAGTTGGCAGGAGATGCAGATTATGATGAGATTATTTCTAAAGCATCATTTGCCACACCAGTTCCAGGTGGTGTTGGACCCATGACAGTTGCAATGCTTTTAAAAAATACAGTAACTGCTGCTTCATTGAGTGGTCAAATTGGACATTGATTTAGAAAAAAAATCTCTCAGAAAGATTCTGCTTGAAAAAAGAGACAATACATCTGCAAATTTGATGGAGATTGCAAGTAAGAAAATTCAAAAAAAGCTGGAACGAATAGATGTCTTCAAAAAGGCAAAAAAGATTGGACTGTATTATCCCACAGGAAGTGAGATTTACACAAACGACATTATTCAAAAATTACTTAGTGAGAGCAGAGAGGTCTATTTGCCAAAAGTAATTGGCGAGAATTTAGAATTTAAAAAAATTAATGATTTTTCGGATTTAGAGTCAGGAAAATTTGATATTTTAGAACCAAAAGAAAATTGTCAATCAGATAATTCACTTGACGTGATAATTGTCCCATGTATTGGAATTACAGCAAGTGGAGATAGATTGGGATATGGATTGGGATTTTATGACAGATTCCTCTCAAAAAATAAAATTCCCACAATTGCAATTACTTTGGAAAAACAGATTGTCAAAAATATCCCAGTTGCACAACACGATATCCAGATTGACTGGATTGTGACTGAAGACCAATTAATTAATACTCAGAGATAAGATAGTCCCTTTTTGCCAATATCACGTCTACAGTATTTGTTTGACCATGAAATTTTATCTGAATGCTTGTATGCATTTTGAATTGCTTGTTCTAGTGTATCACCAAGTGCAGTTACACCTAGGACTCGTCCACCATTTGAGAGAATAACTTGATCTTTTTTGATGGTTCCTGCATGAAAAACGTAAGAATCTTCAGAATTTGAGATTCCAGAGATTGGCTCATCTTTGGGATATTTTTCAGGATAACCTTTGGATGCTAAAACTATGCACACAGCATACTGGTTCTTCCATTTGATTTGTGGAAGTGATTGTAACTGTCCTTCAGAGCTTGCAGCAAGATAATCAAACAAATCAAAATCCATTCTCATTGTAATTGGTTGGCATTCAGGATCACCCATACGAACATTGTATTCAAGTACATATGGCTCACCATCTTTGAGCATTATTCCAGCATAAAGAAATCCTCGAAATTCAATTCCTTCAGATTTCATAGACTGGATTGTTTTGTCAATTACTTTATCTTGGATTTTTTTTGCAAGAGATTCATCAATAATTGGTGTTGGAGAATACGCACCCATGCCACCAGTGTTAGGTCCCTTGTCATCATCAAAGATTCGTTTGTGATCTTGACTTGAAGCCATAGGAATTGCAATCTTTCCATCAGATAGTGCGATAAATGACGCCTCGATTCCATCAATGCGTTCCTCAATAATGATTTTGTTTCCAGCATCACCAAAAGTTTTTTTTGTAAGAATTGTCTCAATTGCAGAGATTGCTTCTTCCTTGTTGCTACATACAATTACACCTTTTCCAGCAGCCAAACCATCTGCTTTTACAACAACATCATAATCAATAGAATCCAAATGTTCTTTTGCCTTTTGAGGATCATCAAATATCTCAAATCTTGCAGTTGGAATGTTGTTTCGTTTCATGAAATTTTTTGCCCAAATTTTACTTGATTCTAATTGTGCTGCTTGCTTTGATGGACCAAAGATTTTGAGATTTTGTTTTTGAAATTTATCTACAATCCCCATAGCTAAAGGAGCTTCTGGTCCAACAATTGTAAAACAATTATTTTTTTGAGCAAAATCTGCAAGTGCATCTAAATCTTCAACATTAATTGGAATATTGTTTTGAGTTCCGCCATTTCCAGGTGCAGTAAAAACTGTGTCAACTTTGGAGCTTTGAGATAATTTCCAAGATAATGCATGCTCTCGTCCTCCAGAGCCCACAACTAAAACATTAACCAATGAAAAATCTCTTTTTGGCAATTATATATTCCAAGTCTTGAGTTTCCAATTTAGCTTTATAATGCCTGATTAGTACCAAAATCCATTGGAACTTTCTACAAAGTTTGATGCAAAGGCAATAGAGAGTCAAGTTCGAGATTATATTGGCTCAATTAATTTAGAAGAAAAAATTTTTGCATCAGATAAGAAAGAGCGAGTCAGATTCATAGAGGGACCACCCACAATGAATGGAATTCCTCATGCAGGACATTTGAGAGGTAGAGTCATCAAAGACCTGTGGTATAGATTCAATACTTTACAAGGAAAGAAAATCGACTTTAATGGTGGCTGGGACACTCAGGGACTACCAGTGGAATTACAAGTTGAAAAAGAGTTGGGAGTCACTGGCGGAAAGACTGAAGCAATCAAACAATTTGGTATTGAGAGAATAGTTTCAGAGTGTAAAAATGTTGTAAACAAGTACAACAAGACATGGGTTCAAGTTGATGAGTTACTTGGCATGTCATTTAATCATGAAAAAGCATATTGGACTTATCGAGATGAATTTATTGAAAGAGAATGGCAAGTTCTCAAAAAAGCAAACGAGAATGGAATTTTAGAAGAGGACTTTACTGTAATTGCATATTGTCCTAGCTGCCAGACATCATTGAGTCATGCAGAAGTAAATCAGGGTTATGAAGAAGTCAAAGACCCATCACTTTACTACAAAGTAAAACTAGTTGATCAAGATGCATTCTTGATTGTATGGACTACAATGCCATTTACTCTAGTAACTGATGCAATGGTAGGATTACAACCTGAAGAAGATTATGCATATGTCAAAGTAAATGGGGAGACTTGGATTGTTGGCAAGACAAGATTAGAAGAGTTCATGACCGAAGTAAAGATTGAAGATTATTCAGTTGAAAAGACAGTCAAAGGTTCAGAGTTTGAAGGTAAAAAGTATGTTCATCCATTACTGGATGTAATTCCAGATTTAGCTGAATGTTCCAAAGAAAATAATTTTCATGTTGCAGTTTCTGAATCATTTGTTGATGCAAGTACTGGTAGTGGATTGGTTCACTTGTCTCCTGCAAATGGTGAAGAAGATATCAAGATTGCAAACAAAAGAAATGTCAAAGTTTTCAGTCCCATTAATGATGAAGTCAAATTTACAAATCAGGCAGGAAAGTATGAGGGAATGTTTGTCAGAGATGCAGACAATATCGTAGTTGAAGACCTCAAAGAAAGAGGTGCGCTAGTCAAGATTGGAAAGATAAAGCACAAGTATCCTCTTTGCTGGAGGTCACACCACCCAATTGTATGGCTTGCAAGAAGGGGTTGGTTTTACAAATTAGATAGATTAGACAACAAGGCAATAGAGGCAGCAGAAAGTGTAGAATACTTTTTTGAGCAGCCAAAAAACCGATTTTTAGGAATAATTAAGGAACGTCACCCATGGTGTATCTCAAGGGAGAGAATTTGGGGATGTCCATTACCTGTATGGGATTGCCAAGATTGTGGTCAAAAGAACTGGTTCTTTACAAGACAAGAGATTGTGGATTCTGCAGACAAACTTCCAGATGGTCCAAACTTTGAGTTACACAGACCATGGATTGATAATGTAATCATCAAGTGTAAAAAATGTGCCAGCACTAATACAAAAAGAGAAGAGTATGTTTTAGATACATGGCACAATAGTGGTTCGGCACCATACTCGTCACTAAGTGATGAAGAGTATCAAAAGGAGATTCCTGCACCATTTTTTACTGAAGGAATTGATCAGACAAGAGGTTGGGCATACACATTACTAATTGAAAATGTAATTCTTAACAACGGACCAACACCACCATACAAAGCATTTCTGTTTCAAGGACACGTGTTAGATGAAAAAGGTGGAAAGATGAGTAAAAGTAAAGGAAACGTCCTTGAAGGAATTGAATTACTAGAAAAATATCCAGTCGACTTGATTAGATTCTACTTTATGTGGAAGGCAAGTCCAATTGAGCCTTTGAGTTTTAGTACTGAAGAATTGATGACAAGACCATACCAAGTAATCAATACACTGTTTAACTTGCATCTGTACTTTAAGCAAAATAGTGAGTATGACAAGTTTGATAAATCACACAGTCTCAAATGGGCAAAAGAAAATAATTTGTTGACATCACCAGACATCTGGCTATTATCAAAATTAGAAAAATTAATTCTCAAAATTACAGAAAAGAATGAAACATGCAAGTTCCATGAAGGTGCTAAAGTTCTAGATGATTATATCATTAACAATCTCAGCCAAATTTACATTCCAATAACTAGAGGTGAATTGTGGGACGAAGATGAAGGCAAAAAGAATCGAAGACTGGCAATTTATGCAGTACTACAACAAGTTCTCAAGACACTAGATATTTTGATTCACCCATTTTGTCCATACACAAGTGAGTACCTCTATCAAACAGTCTTTAAAGAAAAAGAAAGCATTTTGCTTGATAGTTGGCCACAATACCAACAGGAACTAGTCAACGAAGAGATTGAAGAGTCATTTGATATTATGAAAGACGTTGTATCTGTCTCATCAGCTGCCAGAATGAAAGGTAAACTCAAAAGACGATGGCCACTTAATGAGGCAATAATTTGTGTTGGAAAAGGTAACAAAGAAAAACTAGAATCACTATCTGATTTGCTTCAATCACAACTCAATGTTGAAAAATTCAAAATTGTTGAGACTGAAAAAGATGGCGGATTAGAACAGATTGCCGAATTAAAAAAATTACAATTACCAGTCAAAGGTGTTGTTGAACTAGAGAGAAAGAGAATTGGTCCAAAGGCAAAACAACACATGGGAAAATTAGTTTCTAGTTTTAATGAATCAAATCATGATGAGATTGTTTCAGCATTACTTGAAAAAGGCAAGTATAACTTTGTAATTGATTCAGAGACAATCTCACTTGATATTGATGACTTTATTGTGAATTTTGATTCAGAGGAAAATTTTGCAGTATCGAGCAGAGATGAAAATATTGTTTTCATTTCAACTTTGAGAAACAAAGAGATGATGGCAAGAGGTCTAGTCAAAGATGTTGCAAGAAGATTGCAAACACTCCGTAAAGAAAGAGGGTACAATCCAACTGATGTCTTGGGTGTTGCATCAATTTTAGATCTTGATGATGAATCATTAGAAATGATTAAAGAAAAATCAAGTGATTTGGCATTTTTGGTCAGAGTCAAAGAGATAAATTTTTCAGAGTCTTGCAAGGAATACAAGCAAGATGATATTGATGGCTTGAAAATTCGAATTTCAATAGAGTAAAATCATAAAAAAAAATCATAATTTATGACCATATTTTTATCTAGATTAAATAGTACCATGATGAGTCTAACTTGTGGAAGAAAAGCCCTCTAAATCAAAGGATGTAGAGAGATTAAAAAAAGATGCTAAATTTGCAGAGTCAATGTTAAACAAGACAATAGAGATGCAACAGAAAGAAATTGAAAATCTCAAAAAGAAATCAGAAATTGAAATGAAATTTGTTACAGAGATGGGAGATAAAATAAATTCACATTTAAATGAAAATATTGAGCTACTAAAAAATGACCAAGTGAGTCTGGGTCAAAAGATGGAAAAAGAGTTAGAATTTGCAACAAAACTTAGCGAAAGCATTAATTCAAAATTAAATCAAGATATCTCTACTCAAATAGAAAAACAAGATAGATTGAAAGCTAAACTTGCAAGAGAGTATGAAAACAAGATGGAAAATAGACTCAATCATAGAGATACTAAAAAATATATGAAAATTGGCGGAGTGGTAATTGCAAGTTTAATTTTTGCAGTTTCATTTTTTGCAATTGAGACATTTAATTATGAAAATTATCAGGTCCTCGAATCAAGTTATGTGATTTCAAATCTTAGAGGAGACACAATTGATACGTGGCTTACTTGGAGATTGGCAGACCAAACCCCAATTCACGTCTCAATAGTAAATGATATTGGGTATAGCGAAGAGAGAATTCAGATAATTAAAGATGCGCTTATCTCAGATGATTTTATCACAGTAGATTCACCAAATGGAGAAATTGTCATGTATGAAGGATGGAATGGAGCTTTGTCTCAAATTTCTGCAGATACTAAATTCAATATCCCAGATAGAATTAACGTCATTGAATCAGATTTCGGTGTAGGAGACATTGTCATAAAATTAACTAATATGAGAAACGTTGATGGATTTTCAGGATTTACAAAATCAATTGCAGATGATGAAAATAATCAAATTCTAAAATCTGAAATCATCATTTATGATGCAGACAAATTATCAGATGAAGAATTGGCAAAATTAGTAAGACACGAATTTGGGCATGCATTAGGTTTAGGTCACAGTACTGCTAGTGAAGATTTGATGTATCCGACAATTGATATGGAATACCCATTTATCTCACAATGTAATATTCAGGTATTATCTGAACTCTATGATGGAAGTCAAGAGAGCAGAGTATTTTGTGAAACATAAAAAATTTTAGAAAATCTTTGAATCATTTAAGATAAAGGTCTACTTAGAGCCTCATTCACTGTGTCATCTTGGACATCAGAGAGATATTTTCGAAGTGACTCAAAGTCAGATATATCATCAAAATTAGAAAATTGAAATGATTTTGAAAATTCTTTTGAATGACTAAGAACAATGTCAAATGAAGGTCTAAGTAGATAAGATTCGATATTTTCTACAACTAGTTGAGAGATGTCAGATTTGAAATAGATTTTTGGTGCAAACCACACATGTAAAGATTCAGGAATTTTTTGGGTCAGATGTCTTTGAGAAATTTGGACATTCAGAGGTAGATCAATTAACTTTAATTCCTTTAATCGGTCATGTAATTCCTGAGAAAAGTCAACTCCTTCTAGTGAAATATTTCCTGCACTTTGAAGCATTTTTCGGTGGTTGTCATAATAGCCAAAAATCAAATGATCATAGAAATTCTTTTAGAAAAAATTCAAACTACTAAAAACTAAATCAAGATTTTCAACTAAGATAACATAACTACATTATTTATTATGTAAAATACATCGTAAAGGATGGAAATTAGGTCTTTTACACAGTCTATTCCCCAACTAAGTTATCTCGTAAAGAAGAAGCTTTGGGCACAAGTTCTTTTTGCGTTATTTGTAGGATTGTTAGTTGGTCTTGTGTTAGGACCCGAAACCGGTTGGGTTGAAAAAGAAACTTCAGAATTAATAACTGATTGGCTGTCCATTCCTGCCAATCTATTTCTAAAAATTATTCAGATGATCATAGTTCCATTAATTTTTGCATCAATTATCAGGGGTTTGACATCATCAGGAAGTATTGAACAGCTTCGAAAACTAGGATTGGGAGTTGCAGTATATTTTGTAATAACTACTGTAATTGCACTTACAATTGGAATCACTATTGCAACTACAATAGAGCCTGGAAATTTTATTGACAGTGATTTAATCAGAGAAAGTTTTGGTATTGAGGAAATAGAGATAATTCAAAGTGCAGAACTCTCCATTCATGACATTCCTCAAAGTATAGTTGGTTTGGTTCCAAGCAATCCACTTTCATCATTTATGTCAGGTGAAATGCTAAGCATAATCATTTTTGCATTAATTGTAGGAGTTGCAATGATCACACTACCTAAAAAAAGCTCAAGACCTATTCTTGATTTATTAGAATCAATACAAGATTTTACAATGAAGGTGGTATCTTGGGCAATGCGTCTTGCACCATTTGCAGCATTTGGTCTTATGGCAGGAATTGTGTCAAAGGTTGGACTTTCTGCATTGACAGGACTTGGTGCATACATGGCAACAGTAGTTGCAGGACTTTTTGTAATGATGATAGTATACATCATAATCATCAAGTTCTTTGCAAAAAGACCACTATCATCTACTTTAGCAATAATAAAAGAACCTCAGCTTTTGGCATTTTCAACATCTAGTTCTGCAGCTACGATGCCAGTGTCTATTAAAACAGCTGAAGAAAAACTAAAGGTTAAACCCAAGGTTTCACAGTTTATCATTCCTTTGGGAGCTACAATCAACATGGATGGTACTGCCATGTATCAAATAATTGCAGTGTTTTTCTTGGCTCAGCTCTTTGATGTCAATCTAAGCTTTACAACAATAATTCTAATTGCATTAACTTCTCTTGCAGCATCAATTGGTGCACCATCTGCTCCAGGAACTGGAATTGTAATTTTATCAACAATATTGATTGCAGTAGGAGTTCCTGCAGTAGGAGTTATTTTACTTTTGGGAGTTGACAGAATATTAGATATGACTAGAACTATGGTAAATGTAACAGGTGATCTTACTGCTTGTATGTTCTTTGATAAGAAAATCAAAGAAGAACCACCTGAAGAAAAGTCATAAAATAATTTTAAATGTTTAAAAATTTTTCAATATTATTTAAACTAGGAGTAAGTTTAATCTCGTTTTATAGTGATTTGGTTAAAGTTGAGGGTAAACTTTTCGTGATTAAACTACCGATCTAAGATGAAATTCTAAAAAATATGCATAAAAAATTCTAGTATCTGATTTCAGTGAGAAACTAAGTTTTT
>Ga0208547_1000229_pt1 | contig 31395 bp, 44 predicted proteins | sample DEB08_DNA_5_FD_185501 | JGI IMG/M metagenome (GOLD analysis project Ga0208547, IMG submission 185501) | Aqueous microbial communities from the Delaware River and Bay under freshwater to marine salinity gradient to study organic matter... | ecosystem: Environmental > Aquatic > Marine > Coastal ...
CTTCAACGGATGCACGTTCATCTGAAAGAGTTCTGGCAGTATGTAGTGGATGAAAAAGAACCACCACTATCCATGCCATACATTACCGCAAGCATTGACCAGATTGCAATCGACGACATGGTGTCTCGTAATGCAGCCACAGACAATGAGTTTCAGTATCAAGCTCACGAGTATGTATCAACAATGCAAGCGGCAAAGGAACATGAGGCAGCGAAGAAGAACCTCAAACAAATGGTGGCAAGTAATGAACGGGAAGTTTACTCAGACATTCTTGCTATCAAGAGAGCCAGCAATGGCTCACTGAGAATCAATGTTAACAAGGAGTATTTAGATGACTGAGAATATCACACAGAATAATCAAATACTTTCCTACTTAGAGGAAGGTAATAAGATTAACCCAATGGATGCGTTGAATATGTTTGGCTGCTTTCGCCTTGCTTCTCGTGTCCACGATCTGCGCTCTGAGGGCTATCCGATTGAAACAATTAGAGAACCTGGAAAGAAATATGCAGAATACAAAATGGCCGAGGGCGGAGTAAAACCCTCGACCATACTGTTGAAAGGAGAAAACAGTGACTAATAATATCACGCCACCTCTTATAAGTGAAGATGCAATTCCACTTGAGCATCTTATTGGTAACGAATACAGCCTTGGCTGGAGCTCAGTCTGGATTCACACACCAAAGGAAGCTGTTCGAATTGAGTATCGTAACAGCAGATTGATTGTAACAGTTGTCAGGAAGGATAAAGAGAATGACTAACATGGAGTTATGGGAAAAGGTTTCCGTATCAGACGGAAAGTTTCTGAAAAAGGTTAGTTTCGGTGCGCGTTCATTCACCAGCATTGACCCGATGTATCAGGTGCGAGAAGCGACAAGAGCTTTCGGGCCAGTCGGTCAGGGCTGGGGATGGGATGCCACAACCGAAATGATTACTGTTGCCAACGGCGATGTTGCTTGCATCTCACACGTCTCAGTGTGGACAGGCACACGCGAAAATAAATTCGGCCCGTTCACTGGATGCCGCACCTTCTACAAGAAGGAACGCATTGCAGAGGACGCACCAAAGATGGCTGTAACTGATGGGCTAACCAAGGCATTGTCGCACCTTGGCTTTAATGCTGATGTGTTCTTAGGAGAGCACGACAATAAATATGCGGCAGATAGTAAACCTACGAATGGAGAATGGTAATGAGCCAATACGATAACACAGATAGCGGTGCGGTATTCCCGCCACGCGACAACCACAAGATGATCTTGCAGGGCAAAGCCAACAACAATGGCAATGAGTCCCAAATGATTGTCACAATGTCTACGCTGCCAGATGGTCGCAAGATTATGGACGTGTATGAAAAGACTGGAACGCTTTTCCCTAACCAAAAGAAAACTAGTGACAGTGCGCCTGATTACACAGGTCCCATTGGAACGCGCAGGATTGCAGCTTGGAAGAAAACCAAAGACAACCTGTCGTATATGTCACTAAGCTTTAGCGATAAGATGGAAGGTGGAAACAATGTCGAACAGCAAGCGCAGCCAATCGACGACGATGTCCCGTTCTAGTATCCTAACAATCGAAGAGGTGGGGGCAGCTTTGTCTGTCTCCCCTCAAGATGTTAAGAAGCTCTTCCGAAAGCACAAGATTCCTTTGCTGAAGGTAGGCCACAAGATTCGAGTATCCGAGTTAGATTACCAAACATTACTAGAAAAGATAAAGGTTTATTATGAATGACTTAGAGGCATGGCAGCGCCGCGCTATCCAGGCGGAATCAAAGCTGCGAGAGATAGCGTCAGCACCCAATGACACGATAGGCTGGAGAGAAATGAAACAATCTCTTGCTCTCAAAGCCTTGGAAGATTTAGAAATACCTGAAGATATTCTTATTTACCTACGAGCCTCAGGTGATCCTCAATACCCAGCAGAGCTGTGTGTTCGAGATCAAGATGCAAACTATAATGTATGGGGTATGAGTCCACGCGCATTGATAAACTTTGTGCGCATAGGAGTAGGATTATTATCTCAAGAAAAATTCTTTAACTTAGACAAATAAGTTTCCAAGTTTCCAAGGAGAGGGGGCAGGTCAACTAGACTCTGCCCCTTTCTTTTATTTAGATCGCAAGTAGTTTAGAAACTCTACGCCAGTTTCCACATCAACAAAGCAGTGCGTGAAACCATCTGGTGTTTCAGCTTTAGGGTTGATTACCTGAAGGATTGCTTGTCCATATGCTTGCTCATCATAGCCACGCACTAATGCATAGGTGTCGCTAGACTTATAGCCACGAGCACGAGCCAGCCAAGAGACATGACCTTCCTCAACCTGCTCCATCTGTGCCAGCTCCCAGTTGTGCTTGTGACCAGCAATGTATAGATGCGCATTGCTTTTCAGCATTGCCATCTTCTTCTGACCATGCAACGGATTCCATTGACTGTGCCCTGGCATATCGTGAGCTGCGTGAATCTTACATTCCTCACCATTGGGAAAAGCAATGGACACATGAGCAGCCCAGTCCTCGTTAATTGAATGAGGTTCAGTCATCCATTTAAGCGGATCGCCTGGCCCCGACCACATATCATGGTTGCCACCAATCAGAATAAGAGGATTAATGTTTTTAACAAACCACTCAACAAGCCGCCAAGCTGTATTGTGACTTGTGTCTTGCTCGGCATACAAGCGAGACAATCTACCAACCCAGTTATTTTGATAATCACCAAGTCCACATCCGTAAACACCATCGTTCTCCTGTACTAATTCAACGTGACGCCGCAGCACTGTCCAGTCACAGAAGTTGTCATCAAGATGGGGGTCACCAAACCAAAGCAAACCAATAGGGTCATCTGATTTCATCTTAATGCGCTGCCACTTCTTTGCATCCACATACTGCTTGCGCTTTTCAAACCGAGTCGTGAGTTGGTCTACAATCTTTTCGATTGGCTCATCGCTTTCGGGAAGTAACTGGCGTGAGTAAGTTGATGTCTCTGCTGTGCCTTCATCAAACATTCCTTCGTTTAATGCGCGTGACAGACGGCTTTGAAACGTGCTTCGACTAATACCCATAGCGTCAGCGGCTGCCGCCTGTGTGCCATGGGTTTTCATTGCGCTAACTACTTCTTGTAGCTTTAGTGTTGATAGCTTGGGGGCTGCCATTCGTTTACTCCTAATGTAATTCGACTTGATCCTCTGATGAGCTAATAATTTCAAACAGCTCTTCCGCAAGATTTTGTGCTTCTTCCATTGTTTCTACGCCTTCAAAGCGCATGACAATAACTGGGCTTCCATCATCTTGTTCGAGAACATACATCTTAAAATCATACTCATTCATCTGTTCAAACCTTTGATATAATTTTCACCATCAAAGGTTAGGCATTGATTTCTGTTTTGTCCATCCTCTTTATAAGATACATGAATCCACCCACTATTAGGTTTGCCAAGCTTATAGAACTCTAGTATAAGCTGATCGAAATCTAAATTGTCTCTAATCCAATAGGCAACAGAGTAATTATCATGCCCAATGATCTCGAAATCTACAGCCTCGCCCTTGCAGTGCTGGCTCCTGGGGCTGCTGCCTATCTCTTCAGATAGAAATGGGCTTCTAAAGCCACTGGAGACGATTACAGGGGCGTTTGCATAGTACCTAGTAGGTTCCAGTACATTAATACACAACGCTCTGAGAGCTGCTGTATGAGCTTCTGAGGGTGTGTTGTCTAATCCAAGCCGTTCTGCTGTCTGACTCTTGGTCATCTCTTGCAGGGTAAAGTGCTGGCTTAATCTGCCAGGCTGGGTGTTAGGGGTGTGGGCTAATACCCTATCAGAGTCATCTACTTTTTTAGCTGTGTTATCGACTTTATTCCAAAGCTGGCGGCAATACTTGCCAAAATCCCGTACTGTAACCATTCAGGTGCGGTCCTCAAGAAGTTAAACCCAGCTTCCATATATGGCTGGAGAGGGGGTATAAATGAACACAAGATAAGTGAGATAAAGCATATCGTCCAGGCCTCGTCTTTCCATGATCCGTTTGAAGATGACATTGCAGTCTCTTCCCAGTTCGCATCACTCTTAACACGTTTAACTGTTGCTTCGATCTTGGCTACTTCAAGTTTAGCTTTGACCTCTGCTTTTTTTTGTCTACCTTGAAGCCATGTTCCTGCAATATTACTGACAGCACCAATTACATTTAACATGACTAACCTTTATATTTTTTTTATCAACGCTTTTACAGTTTCAGTTTCGTAAATGCGTAACAACACCCAAATCAAAGAGGCAACCGCAGTGAACTCAGGTATCCAGCTAAAGTAAGCACCCAGAGTTACGCCGCCAGCGGCCATATCAATAGTTGTTTTTGTCTCTTCAGTGGGCATAATAAATCCTATCTTTTAGTTTCCAATAGCGAGCCAATTCTTAAACCTCTGGTTTTGTCGGCCACACTACTGAAAATGGGAAGCCTTCTTGCTGTGGAATATCACGAAGGGCTTGGCGATACACAACCATATCTGCCGACATAACTACATCCGACAAAGCAAGCCAGTCGGTTGCGTAAAGCATTTCAAATCGAGCATTTCTGATTACTTCTTTTGCATCCTCTTCTGGAAGATTAAGCGCAGTGTAATCAACGTGCCACTGGCCATCGCGCAAGACAGGTGTGCCAGCAGATAGAGTCTGAACATACGGATCAAACTCAGGCCTGTTTTCTACTACTGGAAAGACACCATATCCCTCTAGCATTTCAGTGCTTATTTCTTTTGGAAAAGATGTATTCGGGTTATCAGCGCGTAACTGGCGCAAATCGTAAGGAAAGACACTTGTCTCGCCATCAATAATTTTTACATAAATCATATTGTGATACTCCATTTTGTGGATAAATAACTTTCAACCTGACCAATTTCAATTGACGACAGCCTTCTGTCGTAAGCGATAACCTCTCCGACATTTCCGTTGAATGGTTTGTGGTCATTAGGGACTGATAAACCTCGCCTACCAATGTAAGAGCCAATGTTGCTTGAATGGCTTGAGTAGTTGTATGGACTATTAATTGCGTACTGAGTTCCGTTTTCACGTAAAAAGTTCATTAGGTCGCCACTAATAATTGCGTCATTTCCTGACGCTATACGACTATAACTACCACCTACAGTTCTAAACCCTGAACTTCCAATGGGGCCAGCCGCTGCCACATAGTTTGTAGTCAGAGAGCTGTTGAATGTAAAATAACCATTATAAGATGCACCTATACCAAACGACACGCCAGCACTATTATTGTTGTACTGCAACACCTGAAACAAGGTAATTGTGTCGGTGCAGGTAGAATTTTCAAGCCATTGACCAGCGTTGCTATCGGCTGTCGGTACAAGATTTAAACTATTCAAGCTCATTGTACCCGTGTCCAAAGTTGGGCGTCTAGCAGATGTGCTTTGGTCAAAGTCAAACCCATTGCCAGACTTGTCTTCCCAGCAGCCTACTGGGTCGTTGTTTGCTGACGCACTGGTCGTTTTAGCTGTGTCTTGAAACAAGGTAGAGGCATCAGTGGCGTCAAGCCATAGCTGTAAGTCAGCGATGTCGGCAGGACTGACCCCACCTCCACCAGCACCTACGCCAGCCGCCGCCATCTGAAGTTCTCTGGCTATACTCATGCCATTGCGTCCCCTGAACGGAAGCCATACCAAGTTGTGCCGCCATCGTGCGTAATAAACACAAGTACATCAGTCTCACCAGAGGCTGGTGCATCAGGAGCAGAGCCGCCAGCCCAATCAACAGAGGCTGGGTATGTGATCGTGTGCGTTCCGCCCGCAACCAGCTTGAGCGTAAACCCAAAGGCTGTGCCTGATGCTGGTGGGTTGCTGAACGTGAATGTGGTGTTGCCAGATGTTGTCAGGCTGAACATATTACCATTGTGGCAATCGACAGTTGGGGTAGTGCCTGAAAGCGCAACATACGTCTCGTTATAACTCTTTGCAATAAGCTCCCCATCAACAGTACCTGACTGAGATTCCACATCCCCATAAATAAAAATACCGGACGCTGTAGTTCTAAGTCTTTCAAGACTATTTCCATAGTATAATCTTGCACCAATAGCCGTACCCGCCCGCATGACGATTTCATCGTTAGCATCTTTTAGGTATATATTGTTAGAACCCTTAATAATAAGGTCGCCTGTGCCAAGGTCGGAAATAATACTATTACTGCCGTCGTGGAATATTTCTAAGTCAGAGCCAGAACCGAAGATAGCTTTGTTGCTGTCGCCGAATGACACATTGCCAGTAAACGTAGCACCAGTAAGCATAGCCGCACCAGCCGCCGCTACATTAGTTGCGTCCGTTACGTCAGCCAAAGCCTCAATACCAGCGAGCTTTGAGATGTCGCCAGCAGTAGTAAACTTGTTTGTTGTTGCGGCATCGGAAATGTCATCAGCGTCAAGAACAACCGCACCAGTCTGAGTGTTTACGCTATCAACAAGATTGACTTCAGCACCCGCCGCAATGCCAGCAAGTTTTGATTTCTCCGCATCTGAAAACTCGTTTGTATCCGCATTGCTTTCGTAGGCTGTTTTAATTTCAGCCGCAGTTTGGTCTGCTGTGGCGTTTGTTTCGATGCCAGCTAGTTTTGATTGTTCTGCATCAGAAAACTCATTTGTGTCTGCGTTACTTTCATATGCAGACTTAATCTCTGCCGGAGTCTGGTCTGCTGTGGCGCCTGTCTCAATGCCAGCTAGTTTTGAGATGTCGGCAGCAGTTGTATATTTATTAGTTGTTGAGGCATCAGAAATATCGTCAGCATCAAGAACGACAATACCTTGCTGACCATTAACGCTATCTACACTCACCTCTCCTACTACAAAGGAGTTAAATGCAATAATGTTTAACTCGTCATTTACTGAGGCAGCTACAGTTAAAACAATACTGGTTCCGTTAGTAGCTGTGTAGTCTGAACCATCCTCCAAAACAAGACCATTAAGCGTAACAATCAAGTTATTAATTGAGTAAGACAGGGTTGAACCACTATCGTCAGAGCCGCTAAATGTTGTTTGCGATGCAGTGGCAGTGTACTTGTATGTTCTCATAGTTGCCGTGCCAGCAGAGGTGGCAGCAATCCAGTTAGCCCCATCGTAAACGCGCATTTCATTTGCGGGGCCGTTGAAGTACAAAGCCCCCTCTACAAGCGGGTTGCCATCATTATCCGTTGTTGGATCAGATGAAAAGCTGCCCAGATATGTATCATCAAAACTATCAAAAGCCGCCGCCGCTGCCGCCGCACTGTTTGACGCAGACACCGCAGAAGAAGCCGCCGCAGTGGCAGAGGAAGCCGCCGCACTTGCATTAGTCGCCACAGTAGAAATGTCAGCAATAGTTGGGCCAACCTCTGCGTCACCAGTTGTTGCGTTAAATGCAAGTACAGTTCCCTTGCGATCGTCAGGAGATGCAAGAGTTAGGCTTGCTGTAAGGTCTGAGTCAGAAAGACGAAGGCCACGATTTGCCAGGTCTTTCAGGTCAGCAACCATAGCAACCAGTTTATCTAACTCTATGTTCAGAGCTGCAACCTGGAACGGGCCAGAAGTAGGAAAGTCAGTAACACGCTCAAGTGTTACATCACGAGTAATAACAACAGCATCACCAGCAGTAGCACCAGTAACCAAAGTCACTGTTCCTTTTGATCCATCTCCACCAGTTACAGTGTAATCGGTAGTAATAGTTTTCAACACATCGTTGATGTAAAGATTTATGTCTGTATCGTCAAAAAACTCAAACGGAATTGTAAAAACCGTCTGGCCTTGGGTTGCCACATACGAAATACGAGGGCTGTTATCTGCAATTACAATAGTCATGGTGCAATCCTATCACTTTTTCCAAACTAAATCATGTAAATTCTTAAAATCTAAATCAATTGAGCCTATTTGCAACCAGGGCAACTGTCGGCTTAAAGCTCTTGCGTGCTTAGAATTGTTATTATCAATATAATCCTTGGCTGCAATAGATAAGTCACGCAACTGTGTAGGGGCTGGGCCCAAAAGGAAATCATACTTCTTGTCACTTGTAGGTCTGTACTTACCGCGAATAGGCAGGCTATCTGGATCGGCACCAAACCCTACAGCAGTATGAACGCTTTCATAAATAATATCCCCATACACTCCCATAACACCAGAACGGTCAATGGCTCGCATCATAATTTCATCATAACTTTTGTTTTCAAACCACCAATCTTCTTTTTGATACAGAAGCAGACCAAGGCCAGCAGCGACAGACGTCATGACGTGTTGAAGTCTACGCTCTTTGTTAGGATCAAAACTTCTGCCGACAACAGAGTTTGTTGCTGCCATTGAATAGTTTAAGAATTGAAATGGAAACTTTAAGAAACCACTGGAAACTTTAGCGTACTGCTTGCCCTGATATGAAGCACGAGGATCAGGACTCATGTTCAAAACTTTCATAACAGGATGAAAAGGAACGTAAGCAAATCCATCTACAATACGAGGCTTGTCAAAGTTTTTTGCCATCAAGACCTGCGCATCGGTTGCAATGTCAATCGCCTGACCAAGAGCTTGCAGCGCATCACGAGCCTCAACTCGTGTCATATCCCAGGCTCGTGTGTTAGCAAAAAATACTCTGCCACTATCACTAACCTGATGATGTTCTTTTAACTGATCATAGATATTCTTTCGAACCTTTGGATTAAGTCCAAGCTCACCCAACTGTTGCAGCTCAGATTTAGTAAGAACCTGGGCTTCATCAAATGATTTCAAAACAAGTTTTACAATATCCGATGTATTGTATGCAGCAGCCAAACGGCGTGTAGCTGAAGTAATTGGCATCAAGTCGTTACCAATAAGGGGGGTATTAAACCATAATTTATCTGGGTAATGTGTAATCTTATCAGCTAAAGATGGCTGCACTCCGCTTTTAGAATCACCAACCATTTGGTCTTTTACCAGATTAGGGTAATAGGAAAGAACCTCAGCAAAGGTATCAACATCATCGACTACATCCATAAGATTCCTGAAGTCACTTATCATATCTCTGGTCATACCAGTAAGCGGACGAGCTGCAACAGTGTTAGCCAAGTCAGCAAATGCTGTTACCCCAGAACCAGCAAGGCGAGTCCAGTTAGCAAGTCCTGTTAACACCTTGGCAATTTGGTTATCCCACCTATGCGGAGAGCCGCGATGAGCATTTGTTATTCTTAAATAATCACCATAAAGAGCCTGCTTTGCATTTTTAATTTGCGCGGGTGAAGCACCTTCACGCTCGCCAATAAGCTCAATATCTTTAAGAACATCATCCAATGACTTGTCGCCATAAATGCTTTTCCAGGAAATGTTAAAACCTTGAGTCTCTGCATAAGAGGCAAATACAGTTAAATCTTTAACAAGAAACTTTTCTAGCTTTGAGTCTGGGATATTAAGCGCCCTGGCTTTAAGGTGTCGCCCTCTTAATCCACCAGTACTTGTATAGCTGCTAGGCATATTTTCATCTTGTATAATTTTGTTTACTACTGCGATAGCATCTTTGCGCGCGTCAATATCTTTAGGGTCACGATCTACAACTCGCCCAGTATCATCGGTAGTTTTCAACATAGGAGTTCTATCAAACTCTTCAGTAAGCATCTCTACCATATCATTATACATCTGCCCTTTTTTCTTTAGTTCAAGGACATTGTAAAATCTAGGAATGTTATATCTTTCTGAATTGCGAGCAGAACGGCGAGCTTCTTTTAAGTAAGCAATTTCATTCTCAAGAATATCCATTCGCTTTGTAAGTTCATCGGTTAAACCACTACCCTTAACTTGCGTTTCAATATCTTCCGCTTCCTGTTTAAGTTTTGCAATAGCATTGTCATAGTGAATAATACCAAGAAACATACCTTCATCTTGGGAAAGTTGCAGGTAATCATCAAAGAATTTTTTAATGTCTTTGTGCAATGCCTTTTGTGTTTTAGTTAACTTTGCACCAGTATAAACACCATCACGAACCTGGATGTATGTAGTCAGCTCAGAGGCAAACCACTCGTTTCGATTATTGGGCACAAAAATAGCATCATCAAAAGAGAAGTTAATTGTTTTTGATCTCAATGCGTCTCTATCTTTTGTGGCTTGCGCCCAATGATTGTCAACTCTAAATGCAAAATCACGGAAAGCTGCGGTATGAAATGACATCCGCTGATCGACTGCGTTTGTACCAAAACCAGCAGTGTTGCGTTTGTAAGCAATTTGATTATTACCAGTCATACCAGCAACTAAACGCTTAATGCCTTCTGGCATCTTCTGATCTCTTAAAACATTAAATACTGGGCTTCCAAACATATGCCATTTAGTGAAGGGGTTTTCTTTTGTGCCGAAACCATTGGCGGAATCCGATAATGCAAAAGTATTTACCTTGTCAATAAAATCAATATCAGACAATAATTCAGCAGCCTCGCCTGCATCAAGGCCATTTGTTTCTGCGTCCAAAATGTTTTGTTTGTTGTATAAAAAATCTACATATTGCTCTTGGCTTTCAAAAGCTGTGCGAGGAAGCCCCCTACCACCAGAAACAAGTGGATCGGCAAATGAACCAGACTCATATTCTTCCACAATTTTTTTATTATTAACATATACGACAACTTCTGAAATTGGCTCGCCGTCTGGATCAATACGAGACTCTTCAACAATACGCAGGTTTGGTGTGTCAACATCATCGACATCTTTAATTTGCGTATCATACACATTAGAACCGCGCATATCATGCACTTTCAAATCTGACTCTGCTTTTTCCATAAGTGCTGGGACTCTGTTACGAAGAGCTGGAACAGATTTAATGCCGAGCTGAACAGCAGCAGGAACACCAGCCCCAAGAATACCGCCAAAGACTGCGCTGCCGCCGATGTTTAATGCAGCCTCTGTGCCTGTTTCAAGCTGATCAAATGGATAGCGCATAGCTTCAATAGCAACACCACTGTAAAGCCCTGCCTTAAACCCAGCCGCACCAGACTGAGCTATACGAGCAAGGCCTGTAGATGCGCGAGCAGCAATGCCAACAGCAGGAAATGCAAACAGTAAGTTTACAGGACTGAGAATTTCAGCACCCAAGCTAGTAAAGAAGCCAGCGTTTTCTAATTGATCTCTGCGCTGCTGGTTTTCTTTAAGAGAGTTAGCAAGAAAGTCAAAATGCTCTTGGTTTTTTGCATGAGCCAAATGAGTTGCATAATGATCCAGAAACGGGTCAGCACTTACTGCTGCTGAAAAGTTAAAGTTCGGGTCAACCTTTTCGCTGCTAAATAAATACGACTCCATAGTCGCGTCCATAATGGGAACAAAATCCCGTTTAACTGTTGCAACAAATGTGTCTGCAAAGCCAGTTGACTTACCAGATGTAAAATCACGAGCAGGATTATATATAAACGATGGCGTAACAACTGGTCTTACCATTTAAGACTCCTAATCAAGAATTTGATACTGCATAAGAAGTTTAGCCAATCTTTTGCTTGTGGTTTCTTTTGAAAGCGCTTGCGCTCTCATAAACCTTAACTGTTCGTTACGAGAATTTTGGATGACTTCGTTTGCAATTCGGTATCGTTGGGTATCGAAAACTATAGGGTTTCCGTTTCCATCTACCTTTGGAACTTGACCGCCCTTCTTGTCTACGGAATAAGCTATATACTTTGCACTTATTCCGCTAGAAAGAATAGGTTTTAAGAACAAACTCTCCCCGTCCTGAGAGTAAGAATCTAAATCTTGCTTGAGGTTTTCTGCACCTTGCGGTGAAAGATATGACTCAGGACGATAGCCATACATAGAGAAATCTGAATTTACACGGGAAGGTTCATAGAAAACAGAAGGAACATAATCCTCTACACCAAACTTATAAAGAGCTTTCGAAACATTACCGCTATCAGGAAATCCTAACAAGTATTCAGCTTGGGCTAACATATCTTCACGAGCAGCAAGCGGAACATCTTCAAATTCTGAGCTGCTATCTAAGTAATGCCGAGCAATTTGAGTCGGGCTAGGCGTTTCTCCAACTTTAACTGGATACTCTGAATTAGTAATCATTGTCTGTATAAGGGTTTCTCGATCAACACTTGCACGTCGAGTGTAAGCATCAATCATTTTTTCAGAACCGCCACGTCCTACGCCAGAAAGGTAATTGTAGAGCGCTTCAATGTTTCTGCCTTTTGTGCCACCACCAAAATACTGGCTAATAGTGCGTCCTGACACAGTTTGAGCCGCATCAATATTTGCTAGTCGAGACATCAATGGAACAATATCGCCAACATTGTAAAGACCTGCATCAACCGCACGCTCCGCTATAGTTTGCAAATACTCACCAGGATGAGCAGCGTTATTTTCAACCGCAGCCTGTTGAACAGAAGGCATCAAAGCATCTTGCTCAGACTCATAACCTAGATTAACGTCTACTGCTGCTCGTACTTTTTTATCGCTACCGTTGGTTTTGCCGCTTTGATAGTTTTGCCTAACAAAATCTGTGGTTGCATCTAACTCAGAAAGAGCTTTTCTGTCAGTAAAGAGAGTTGAAACTCTATTATTAAATGCGTTTAACCGATCGTCATCAAATAATTTGAGCTGCTTAATTGTCTGAGGAAATATTTTTTGCAGCTTTTCAGAATCCCAGTTGGCAGGGTCTTGAATAGCAAGTAGTGAAGTAAGGGGAGCATTTCTTCCTTCTTCATTAAAAATTCCATTTACATAGTTATCAGCAAGTCTGTTTCTTATGCTTTGTTGCGCTACTGGCTTAAGGTTATATGCTTCAGTTCCATTTTCATTTAAGTCATCAAGAGCAGATTTATAAGCAATCTCTCTAGCATCACCTCTTAAATTATTAAGGGAAGCAAGAGTGCCTTGAAGGTTTTCTAAATAGTCTGATGTGGCCTGGGTTTCTGCTGCATCGATGCGATCAGAAATAATTTTATTAAGATGACCATCCCCTATGCGATACAAAGCATCGCCATAAAGAGCAACAAATTCGTCGCCACCAGATTCAGAGATATTTTTTAAGGTATCTCCCACATAGCCATTGTATAACTCAGAAAATTCCTCTGGTGTTAAACCGTCTAAATGAAGTTGGTTTGCAAACTTTTCAACATCTCTCTGTAGCGCATTAGAGTAACGCTTATTATAAATATTATTTGCAATCTCATTCGAGCGACCAAAACCAGAAATAGGCTGATAACCTTTAACACCATTCTCATCGGTAACTAAAACTTCAATACCGGCTTTTTCTGCCTCCGCTTTTTGAGTGGCATCAGCAAATTGAAACGCAATGTTACTGGCTGTTTTGTAAACATCAGCTTGCGCTAAAGCAATTCGTTCAGAGCCAGTCTTGATATTTGTTACGCCGATAGGGCGGTTTAAATAACCAGCGCCAGCTGGCGTTCTTTTGATTTCAATAGCCATTGTTTAATCCTATTGGGTTGTAGGGCTGGGTTTAGGGCTGTATGTCATTAAAGCAGCAGAGCCAAGGGTTCCAAGCATTGTTGCGGTTGCTGCTTGACTGGCTGCTTTTTTAGCAACTTTACCACGCCCCACTTCTGCTTGAGCTTCTGCCTCAACTTTTTCAAGATCTCGTCGCTCTTGCTCTTGAAGGCGACTAATGTCCTGACCATAGCGTCTACGCTCCTCACTACGCAAAGCTGCGATACTGCGATCTGAGCGACCCATAAAAGCAGCATAAGCATTGTTTGTACTTTGCAAGTCTTTGAACTGCTCCATTCTTTGCAAGTGCTGTTGCACTGTCAACTCTTGAATACCAAATCGTTGCTTGCGAATCTCCGCCGCCTGACGCAAAGACTCTCGATATGCTGCTGCACCTGCTGCTTTTTGAGCACCTGCCTGGGCACTACCTAAAGCTACTGCTGCTACTATTTGCCAAGCTGCCATTAGAATGTCACCTCAATAACCATGCCGTTAACCTGTAAATCAAACGGGACTGACTGTGTAATTGTAACCGATGGGTCACGCGAATAACCGATTAACCTAAACTCTTTCCTGCCAGTAAAACGTTCACGATCAAGAGAGAAGTCATCGATAACAGAACGGATAATCATATCTTTGCCATTCACAGCAACAGATAAAGTATCCTGTAAATCAAGAGTAACCATATCAATCTTACGAGGTCCCGCAGTTAAGGGGCCGCCAGATGTCAATGCATCAATAGGCATTGTCTGTAAAATAGGAACAAACTGATAGCCAATATATGCTTGAGTAATTTCTTTTACTGCTGACACATCAATCTCTCCAGAAGCAACAGTAAACTCACCAATATAGTCTGTGCCGCTAACTACCTTCACAACCGCACCATCGCTAAAGTGAGAGCTTAAATCAAATACACCTGCTGTTCCACTAAAACTATTACAGAAGTCCATAGGCATATCTTCACGAAACTCTTCAAGATAATATCTATCTGTGCCATCCCCACTGTCCCTAGCTGAAATACAAAATACTCGGCGGTCTACAACACAGATGCTATGAAACTTCCCTGGACTATCCCAAAGCATCCAGCCAGCACGACCTTCATCCCGAGCAGAGTAGAACACAGAAAGTGTGCTATCATCATTAATAAGAAAACAATAGGATTCAGAGCGATCAAAGCCACCTTTAATGCTCGCTGCCTGCACTGGATTGCGCATCAGATGGGTGGCTGTAACAGATACATTAGATGTATTGTAAGCTTGCTCGACCTCACTGTAGACATAAGAGCCTAGCATCTTGCCAGAAGCCTGCGTATAAAGCGTTGCACCATCAAAAGACTGTGGGCGCATAAAAGAACAACCGAAAGGCGTCTGACGCTTTACTATGGCTGTTGCAGGGGTAACTGGACGATCGGTAAAGGCTGGAACAAAAGACTCTGAACTAGCAGAGAATACTTGCAGGTCACGGTTTACAACCAAGTGGCGAATCTGAGAGAACTCACCAAAGTTAGAGTTTAGGTCGATTGCGTCATCATCTGCACCAGTGCCTACATCAAAGTTAAAGAAGTTAGCAGAGCGAGAAGCCCAAATGTGTCCAGGTTGTGCAACTGTACCAGCAAACCACAAGCGCCCCTCATGGAATGTTACGGCTCCAGGATAGCCGCGAAGAACAGAGTAAGACTGTTCATACCATTCTGGGGTGGCTGCGCTCGTTGAAACTTCTACAGAACCACCACCGATTGCAGATGCGCTGGCTGTCTGACCAGCACTGTACTCAAAGGTATTCAAATCAATAACACGAGTTACTGTTTTAGTACCCTCTGTATGGTTTGTGTTTAGGCCACCAAGAGAACCAACGCGACTAATTACAAAGCTGTCTCCAACTGACATACCATGAGCAGCCATTGTTACTTGAATATCTGCAGCACCAGCAAAAACTTCAATAGAATCTGGAAGCAAACGCCGCAAAATTGTACCCGTAATATCTACGTTTACTTGAGTGGCACTAACATAAGTAACAATCTCACAGGGCGTACTACCAATTAACAAATATGTCCCGACATGATCGCTTGTAAAATAAGCAGAACTAGCGGTAACAAGGATACCAGTGCCAGTAGTCGCGGCAGGGGTAAGGGTTACACCAGCTTGTTGAAACGTATAATATGGTTGGGTTGGAGAACCATCGTTACCATTATCTTCAAACACAAAATCTTCAGATACAAATACATCCAAGCCAGTCCTGCGAATAACTTTAGGTTGAAAAGATGTGTGGCAAATAATCGTAACATCACCAGAAGAGGCAAGCGTAATCTCTTTCAAGATGCTTGTTGTCCAAGGGCAGTCCGTTGAGCCGCTTAATGTAGTTGAGTATGTGGCTGCACCAGTAAGCGGGTTAATGAAAAATACATCCAGTTTGTTATTACTGAAAGCAAAAATATATTCCTCATCATCAGAAAAGATAAATGGCTCCGCTCTTATTTCAAGCGCATTAGATGGGGTTACTGTATTAGAAAACTCATAGAGACGTTTTGTTCCAGGGCGCTTCTTTGCACCACCCTCGTTAATTAAAACAAAGTTGCGCATCTTTTGTGCGCCAGCCTGATACACCTGTGCATCAAGGCGGGATGTAAAGGAAGGGCTTAACTCTCCATACTGAAAGCTATGAAGCGGAATCTTAATCTTTGCCACTATGAAAGCCTTTCAGTGAGGAACCTCGATGTGGTTAGTTTGCGTGTAGTGTTCTGTTGGCTATCCAGGCTGCGAGCTTTAGCCATGGCAGTAGCAGCCTTTTGATCCATAATACTAACAAGCGTTTCGTTTCGCGCAATAGAGCCAGCGAATACAGAAGCCATTGTGTACTCCACAGCAATGGTAAAGTAAGAAGGCCAGTCCTCTTCTCGTGCGCGGTAAATGTAATCGGCAACTAACTTATCTTGAGGAGAGACGTTGCAAAAAATCTTATCGCCATAAATTGTATACTCTACATTCATGTCGTTAATAGTTAAAGCGTTCATCATAAGCATATCGGCAGGAGCCTGATAAGCCGCATCATAACGAGCAGTAGGTGCTTCAACCAAACGAGAAAGCTGGGACTGGTCTGTAGCAAAACGCCAACGCATACTTGTTAACGCAGCTTGTGCTACATCTTCGTACATATTAACAGCGACCAAAGCTTCTGTGCTTGGGTCGTCGAAAGATGTTATGGGGTCAGCACCAATGAGAATCAGGGCGCGAGAGCAAACGTCGATACCACTATTAGCTACTGTAGATGTCATACTTATCTCCGCTAGGAAAGTGGGGGAAGGTATTACCCCTCCCCCAACAAGACCTAGTTGTTGTCCAGGACTTCGTAGATGCCGTTGTCATCAATGGCAACAGCGCCCATGCTCATGTGAGCAGTAACCAAATGTGCAACTTTCTGTGGCACATAGTTTACTTCAGTCTGAACGTCTGAACCTACACCCAGACCAACAGCAGAGCTGTGGTAGGCAAAGTTTTTACCGCCAGCAACAGCAGACGTTGAGAAGATCTTGAAGCCCAAGAACTCTTTCATTGTCATGCCACCTGCGAATGGCAGGTTTTGGTCGCCAACATAGTCGCTTGAAGCGAACTCGTTGATGCTGAACAGGTCAGCATAACCAGCTGGAGACATAGCGATGTAGCGGTTGCCATCTTCAGGAATATCGGCAGAGCCCATAACTTCGAAGAGAGACAGCAAATCGCCTTTAACCAAAGCGCCGCCAGTGTCAGCAATCTGAGTTGCGTTTGCACCAGCATCCAAAGCAGCAATGATCAGCTCGTCAGTTTTGCGACCCAAGGCATAAGCAGCAGATTGAGCAACAGCTTGACGCTCGTCAATGTTGGTTTTCAATTCGTCCAGCTTATCAATATACTCAGGTGCATAGTGATCTGTCAGTGTTGCAGATACGTTGGTGTGAGCGACTTCCATGCCAGTCACATCGCCGTTGCGAGTTTTGGTATTGGCAGCGCCTTTACCGATTTTTTGGAATTTAACAGTTGAGCCTGTAACGCCATTTACTTGGCGGACGGTGTTGCGAAGTTTCGAACCCATACGCTGATAAGCAAGATGAACATCAGATTCAAACTGTGTGATGAAGGCTTGATCAATAGTATTAGCCATTTTCATTCTCCTGTTTGAGATTTGAGTTTACATTATGTCAGGATCGGTTGTCCGCGCTTCGCATCATCTGGTTATCCCTTGCGGGGCCATCCACTACATACGGGCCTCTAACAAGTGAATTATGCCTCAACAGTGCTATTTTTGCAACAGACAAAAAAAGGGCTGTCCGAAAGGGGATAAGGACAGCCCTAAAAAGTAACGAAGGAGGTGTTACAATTTTATTTATACAGCTTTGAGAAACCTTCGTCAACCTGCTTTACAAAGCTTGGGTCACGGCGCGTGTTATCCCAATAGCGAGGGTCACGCATCATTGTTTCCAGCTCACCTTTGCTAAGACCTACAGTAGCTGTAGTCTCACCAGAGATGGGTGTGTCACTAAGTTTATTCATAAAAAACTCTACTAACTCTACACCTTCAGCAGTTTCGCCAAGACGCATAACTGCGCCAGACAATTCTTCTGGTACGTTCTTTTTAGCCCAAAGCGCAGCCGCTTCAATCCGAGCGTTGGCATTGTCGCCAAGCTTTGCAACCTCTGCGTCTAAGTCTGCCTGCTCTGGCATCATGCGAGCAAGACCTTCATCAAACTCCTCTTGAGAAAACCCGTTCTCCCAAGCAAAGTTTGCCCACCACTCTACGTTTGGATCATCTGCAAGCTCGTCTGCACCTTCTGGAATTGTGTACTGACCAGGGCTTTCAGGGCGATTGGCAAAAGCTTCTTGCTCAATCTCACCCATAATAGACTCACGAAGCTCTTCTTGCCCTTTACCTAGTTTACTTTCCAGGGAAGAATAAGATGTAACCAGATCTTCTGGTGTCTTAAACTTTTCAGGCAACCACTCAGGGCGGCTATCTGCTACCTCAGTTGTTACGGCTTCAGGTGCTTCAGCTTCCGCTTCTACATTATCTGTTGCTTCACTCATTTACTTTCTACCTTCTCTGCGTGTTTAATGCGCCTTTCAATAAGCGCGATTACAAAGCGTTGGCCTTCTAAATGTCGCAGCTCGCCATCGCTAATGCCCCCGCCAGCTACCGCATCCAATGTAATGGATCGGAGATAGCGGAGAACTTCTTTCCCTGCTGGAGAACCAAACAGGGACTTAATATCTGATGAAATTTTTTCGTCCTCTTTTTGTGGGCGAGGATACCCATCTACTCCAATGTGTGACATCTACACTCCAGTATCACCTTGTGCCATCATTTGCTGCATCTGCGCCATTTGCTGCATCTGCTGCTGGATAGCTTCCCTGTCTGCCTCATCCCGAATAAGGTTGTCAGGAACACCGAACTTCTTAGCAAGATAGATTGCTGTTTCTTCTGAGTCAACAAGTAGATTCACCATGTCAGGCCCAAAGTTTGCGCCGACCAACTCCAAGAAACGAGCTACAGTTGTGATGTCCTGATTAGACTGAGCCTGTGCTAATGGCGACACGCTGCGAACTTTTACTTCACGACCATTAACTGTAGGGAGATCAATGCGTCCTTGCTTGCGCAGAATATATACTACGCGCTGCAAGATGGGCTGAACCATCTCTGCTTGCAAGCGACCAAAGGCAGAACCAATACGGCGAGACAGATCAGCCATACGCTCCGCAATCTCTGTGGCAGTGGCTGGTGTGCGGTTGGGATCACCCAGCATATCATTATACAAAGCGCGTTTAATGTTTAAGCGCATATCATTTAGAACAAGGTTAGCAACATCAAAGCTGCCAGCAGCAGCAACAGGCTGCAAGCCGTTTGAACCAGGGGCTTTAGGAATGACTGTGCCAGGCACAAGGTTAATTGTATCTACGTTTACAATACCATCGTCATCCATCTGATAGATACCTGAGATAGCCATCTGTGCATTTTCAAGAACAAGCTGGATAGTTAGGTTGGTTGTTTTGATTGCAGACAGTGCGTTAACCAAAGGCCCCCGCCCATAAACTTCACCAGAAGCTTTAGACCAACGGAAACAGACAAACGGATTACTGCCAACACCTTCAAAAATATCCTGAAAGATTAGCTCGCCATGAGTCTTGTCGATCGCATAGTAACCATAGCGTTCTACGTTTGGCTTGTCATAAAGACGACAAACAACCTCAAGAACCTTGCACTTGTCCTCGGCCTTCTTAACCATCATCTCTTCCAGCTTGGGAGACAGTTTAGCTTTAGGATAAACTATCTTCATATCTGAATGACGGATTTCTCTTTCCCGATACACATGATCAATGCGGTCATCGGGGCCATTTTCTAACACTACCTTGGGTAAAGGAATTGCACTAAACCGCAGAGGGTTTACCGAGTCACCTTCTTCCACCAATAAGCAACCTGTGCCGACAGCCAAGTCCATAAACGACTCGTGTACTTCTTGAGCAAAGTTGCTATTTGCAAGGACTTCAAATATATATTCTGTAACTGAATCCAGACGATTGTTAATTTCGTCCTGTTCTTCAGGAGGAACTTCGCTACCAGCCACAAGGTCAGACCAACGCGCAAAGTTAGGGACCAAGCCAGACTGAAGGCGAGATGCAAACTCTTGAACACCAACCACAGCAGTTTCATCAAAGATTCGATCATCACGGCGTTGACCTGGCGCATTGTAATAAAAACCTTCCCGTTGGGGCAGAGCATAGTCGTAACACTCTTGGAACAAATCCTCGAATGTCGTGCGGTGCGTCCGCGCTGTTTCGTATTTTTTAATGTAATGTTTTGCTATATCTTGCATCATTCAAAGTATCCAGTAAAGAAGCCGCTACCACCAGCAGGGCTAGAGAGTAAAGCGGTTTTACCTCGCTTAAACAATGAACCAGCAACCTGCTCTTGTACAGCAGATTTTTTGGCGCGTCTAACTTTTTGCAGCTCTATTTGTTTTGTAATGTCGGATCGCAACCCAGCTTCAGCATCTTTTACAGCAAGCTGGGCTTCTAAGGCAAGCGTACGATACTTTTCAATACTACTGCCGCCGACACCTAAAGCACCACCAACTTTTCGTACAAATCCCCCAAAGCCACTTTTCTTTTTCTTTAGTGTTCGAGTATAAGCTTTTTGTTTTTCAGTCGCAGTTTTTTGCAGACTTTGAAAGTATTCAATGCTTCGTGGATCAACACCAGCACCCTGCGCTTCTTTAACAAGCTCGTCATAAGAACTAAGTTTAGCCTCTGCCATAATTACGCCTTAAAGTATCTAGTAAAAAATCCTTGCCCACCCCTATCGGAAAGCAATGCGCTAACCCCAGATCTTGAACTAGGAGTTAGTTTTTTGGCAACTTCAGTTACAGCTTTTTTCCGTCGCTCTCTAATAGCCTGAAGCTGTGGTTGCTTTGCAATATCAGACTTTACTTTAGCAGCAAGATCAGAGGAGGCAAGCTCAATATCCATGCTGACTCTTTTTGCACCAGCAACGCCTTTCTCTCTAATTTCTTTTAATTTTTGAGTATTAGATGAACCCACAATTCCAGGAGAGCGAGCTTTTCTCTTAATGTCAAAATACTCATCAGCCTGCTTCAGTGTTTCAATGCGCATCGCATCGATTGTTCTCGGATCAACACCAGCAGCTTTTGCCTCTGAAATTTGTTCTGCAGTAAGATCAAACATAGTTGCGGCTTTTTTCGCGGCTGCAAATTGTTTTTGAAATTCTTGTAGGTTTCTTTTGTCTTGTACAGCCTGAGATGGACGGTATTTTTTATAGTCATATTTGTAAGGTGTAAATTCAGCAATAGCCTTTTCTGTAAAAGCTTTTTCCACAGGATCGGTAATTTTAGATGGGTCAATTCCCATTTGCTGCAAAGCAGATGCTTTTAAGTTTGCGCGCGCCGCTTGCTCTCTTGCGCGCTTTCTAGCAAGCGCTGGTCCCGACATACCCATTACTTCATCCTATTCCAAAAACTTTGCTTTGCCCGTTTAGGCTTACGAGTAAATATATCAAACTCTCGCTTCATAGTAAATGGCCTTGCAACCTGCCCCTGGTTTAGAACGGTTCTACCTTCGCCACCCCCAAGCATTAAGTATTGCAAAGCATCGTGTATGTGAGAGAAGCGGTTCTTGTCAGGCTTATCATCAAAGCGTTCACCTGATACCTGCATACGACGATAACCATAGCCACCCTCAAAGCCTTTGATTAGCTCTTTGCAGCGTGGGTCGATCAGCAGGCCAGACTTGCCATCTACCATTCTGTTTAGCGTTCCAGCAACAGCCTCAATGCGAAGAGACACATCATTGCTTGAAGCTGGGCGAGCAGTTAGCCCAGCACCTCGCAAGATTTGAAATGGAGTACTCTCGTCAGTCTGTGCCCTAAAGTCACCAGCAGGGTCGCCAATGATGTTCACATCGCAGCCAGAATACCGAGTTGCTATTTCTGTGCGAAGAAGCTCGGCAAACCGCACAATGCCCATATCAAACGCTACAATTTCCTGAAGAAGTAACCAACGACCTCTAACACGCTGACCAAAAACAGCAGCAGGAGTAAGGCCAAAGTCCAGCCCAATAAAGACAGGAACACCAGCAGCCACAGGAATTTCTTCTTTAGCAACGTGCATATCTGGAGCAAACATTTGATAAACAGGTTTTCCTTCATTAATCTGACCAAGCTTGTTCATTACATAAACATCAATCCAACTTTTAGTTTTACCACGGATAAGGTTTGGGTAATAGCTTGACATCATATTTTTTTGGTTCTCAGCTTCCTTGTTAGGCTCATAGTCTAATACATTGCCATCGCCATCCTTTACTGCAACCATACCTGCTGGCTGTGTATAGAACTTCCAGTTGTCTGGAGCAACCAACATACGCGCCTCTTCTTGAGAGATATGATCTGGCACAGGAACTTCACCCGACATAATAGGCCACCAGTGATCTTCTTCTGGGGCGTTGGTGTCAGCAATAACTCCAGTCCAAGTGGGGCCGCCTTCGCGCATAGAAGGAAAACGTCCCACACGCATAGTACACGCATCAATAATAGATTTGGGTAGCTCGCGAGCCTCGTTGATCCAGATGCCAGTCAACTCAAGGGACAGTAGTTTCTTTACATCTTCTGGTCTATCGAGAGCAAGAAAGATAACTTCTAAGTCTAAATCTTTGCGCTTGATATGGTGAGTATACGGAACCTCCCAGCGAAACTTACCCCAGGTTTCTTCAGGAAACCAGTCAAGCCAAGTCTTAATCGTAGTAGTTTTTAACTGAGGGTTTGTATTCCGAATGATAGCCCAGCGCGATCGGCGCACACCATCCTCGTTTTGTTCCTGCGCAAGAGCGCGACGAAAGATTTCAATACAGCAGCCAACAGACTTGCCAGAGCCTACAGGCCCCCGAATACCACGAAAGAAAGTATCATCCTTCATAAAGGATTTAAGAACTTCCCCGTCAGGTTTATACTTAAATGTTGTCAAGTTTCCAGTCCGTTCCTACTTTGATAAGTCTCTCAACGGTGTCTGGGGCAATAGTGGCAATCAGTTTGTCTGCCTCATAGTCGGTGCAGAAGTCTTTTGGATGGTGCTTCATATGCACCTTCTTTACAATAGTGCGGAGCATATCGCGCTCACGCTGATTGATTGTATGTAAGAAACTCATAGCTTACTCCTAGCTGCGATACTTGCGTGTCTTTTTTGCAACACCTTTGGGTTGTTGTGAGAATTGTTTACCTGCGCGGCGAGCTGCGCGTTTCTTTGCGGTGGTGCGAGCGTACTCATCATCGCTCAAAGCTTTAATGGCTTTCTCTGGCAGATAGCGTTCACCAGTAGCGTCAGCACCTTGTGTGCTGGGCTTACCAGATTTTGTGCGCCACTTTTGTTTTGTCCAGGCGGCCAAGGATTTTTGAGAAGGTTTCACCGATAGCCCCCGCCTTTAGCCTTGTATTGTTTTGCAAGCATCTGAGCCTTGCGAGCAGACCACTGGCCTGGAGCTCCGCCCTTGCCACCAGCCTTGATGCGATTAAACAAACTCTTACGCATTGTAGGCTTGGTATAGTTGCCTGCTTCATTTACCGCCATTGTAGAACGCCTTAAATTCCGGTGTTTTGTATAATCGGCTAAACTGATCCGCAGACTTAATATCCTTGAAGGCAACATACTCACCAGTGTTTCTGGCGTGCTCTGCCGCTTCTTGCTTGCTGAGTAAAACTAACTTTCCATCGCGCTCGATAACCAAAGGAAAGGCGGCTGGAATTGTGCCTTTCTCACCAAGGTATTCAGCAGACATTCGATGTGTTTGCTTGTGCCCCGCTTCATCTAGCAAAGGGGACGGGGCAGACTTAGGGTCTAAGATACGTTTGATAAAATTCTTACTCTTGTTAGCATCAAGAATGTCTTGATAAGGATAAGCATTTTGCATTAAAGATTGTTTTCCCATTAGTCTGTACTCTCTTCACCAAGCTTGCGCAAAGAAGTGGGGGTATTTTTTGTTTTAACTTTTTCTACGCGTTTCTCTGGGACGTGAGCGCGAGCAGTAATACCACGATCCGAAAGCTCTTCCACAGTAAACAAACGCTCGCTATCAGGATTAAAAGTTTTTCCTGAGTGTGAACGACCATCTGGTGTCTTTACTGTGTCCTTACCGATATACTCGGCGCCATCAATTTTATAAAGCTTGCTCATTTACCATATCCTTCCAACATTGATTTCTTTTTCCCCTTCTTCTTGGCGGCAGCTTTCTTAGCCGCCTTAATGCCAGCAGGGGTGTATGGGTATTTCTTTCCAGCTACGTTTGGCATTTAATTCACCATTTAACCTTATCAGCCCAGTATGCCGCAGACGTCTTACCCTTGGCAATGTTTTTTCTATGACGCGCCTTAAAGCTTGCGCGCTTTGCTTTCATACGATCGGACTCTCCTGCTTTGGGCTTTCCAGCAGTTGAGGCACCTTGCTCACCAAATCGTATAGTCTTAACTTTATCACCTACCTTTGCAACCACAACATGAGATTTTTTGGGGTGGTTAGGTGTACGCTTAGGTTTATTAAAGCCCTTTACGCCAGCTCTTACAAGTCTAGGATCACGAGCCATTACATTTCTTCCGCAAGTTTGGTTGTGTATTCATTGTTGCGCCAAGAAAATGTTTCAAGTCCAGCAGCGCGATTGCGAGCAAAAGCCTGTGAGAAGCTAAGTCGATCAGGATCAACTGGTGGAGTAGGCTCTCCAGCAAGCAAAGAACTAGCTTTTGTTGCAATATCTAGTCGTCCATCACTAACATAGCCAGAGGAAAGCACGGGGCGTGGAGTATCTAAATTGATTGGATTGTCGATAACTTCCCCAACGCGCTCAAACTCAGCAGGAATTTTATAACTAACCTTATCGGTATTTGTAGAGCCGATAGCATAAGAACCATCTCCGAGCTTTACAGCTTCCATACCAATAAGAAACTCAGGGATGCGATCAGGAGAAGGAAGATCAAGCTCACTAATATCCACAGAGCTGCGATCAGCTTGGTTGAAGAAGAAGGTATCTAACTCCCCTTTCATCAAAGCAGTGAACTCAAGCGGTGCGTTCTCTTCAGTTGAGTAACCATCCAGCTTCAAGGTATCGCTCAAAGAATTATACGCAGCCTTTGCCATATTACCCATATAGTCTACAAAGCCAGCGCCACCATCAAACTGAGAGTCCATATCTGCGGCTACATACTTCATCGGACTAGGAATAAGGCGGTTGCGCTCACGCAATGTACCAGCAACATCGCCTGGAACTTGCCCCAGGTTAAGAATAACCTCGCGTGAATTGCCTTCAGATACTTCAAAAATACCACCTGGCTCAAACAAAGCATGGACTTTCGCAACCAAAGAAGTGGTGTCTTGCCCCTTCTTAGTCTTATGGAAGTCGTAGGTGTCCTTAATAATAAGGTTATTCCTTTCATCCACATACACATCAGCTAACCCAATGCTAGATTCAGCTGCGGCTTCGGGAGAAACATACTGCAATACCTGCAACAACTGGCTGGCATAGTTTCTTGAATCACCAGAATCAGTGAATTTGCGGCGGCGTGTGTCTAAGATACTGCTGCCCATACCACCGTAAGAACTGTAGGAAGTTGTTACCTCGCCGCCACGAACACGAGCAATAGCAGCATTGCGGATAACATCAAGAACAGAAGAGGAAAGTTTATCTTCAGTTATGGTTGCTTCAGGCAAGTCAGGAACTATGCGTTGCGCAATAGAACGAAGAGCCTGTTCTCCAAGTAATTGGAAGTGATCAAAAGCAATAGCCATATCGAACCTTTGGTTAATAAAATATTTTTACACTATACTTTTTTTTACGAGCCTTGGGAAGAATAAATCCGTTAGGTAGTCCCCATGCATTACTACAGTCCGCGCTTTTCCCCCCACCCCCCATCAGATGACTTCAATGCTGATGTGCTTTTTTTTCAGCCCAAGTCAATCTCAACCTTAATATCACCTGCATGCAAGTGCATATGCTTTTCAGGTGCTTTCAATCCCGCCCTGTCTAATATATCCTTGCTGGCTTCCAACTGGACATACTCGGACTTGGCGTTCAACGCTAGCCTGGCGACTTGGTGTGCGGCAAGTGTTGCTCTGACGCCCAACTCATTCCGCATCCTCTCCATCATGTATGACTGAACATGGGGCAGGGCTAACGCTTTGCTTGCGCTTACCCTTCCGCTTTCACCTTCTGCATATCCCGCCGCTGCGGCCGCATCTTTCACAGTCCCGCCGTTTGCTACGAGGTGCTCAACCAACGCCGTTTGTTTCTCTGTTAATCCTGTCTCAATATTCTTTACCGCACCCATTGCCTGCTTTCCTATCTGTTGACCCAAACATAATCCTATAAGCGGCACGAAGCGCGCCGCATAAGCGGAGTTTAAGAGGGTTCGTCAATAAAAATCAAGCTGCAATTTTGCAACACGCTATGCCGTTTGCGCAAGATTGAAGCTGTATGGCAGCGCATAACTCAGATGACGCGACAAACAAGATAGCAAGAAAGATGTGGAAAGGAGTCCGAAGGACATCAGACCAATATAACCTGACCGACTAGGTCAGTCATCATTGACCCGAGCGCAGCGAGGGCGCCGCAAAAAACAGGGTAATAATATTGCGCAAACCATGCAAACAAAACAATAATATTATACAGAAAGTTATAGACAGGGTTATGCCCAGATGCTAGGGTTTATAGGTAATCAAATGAAAGGGGATTTCACAATGTTTAGTAACGTAAAAACCTATAGCCAGATTATAGCGGCCGAACGCCGCGACAATACATCAAACGGTAACGCGGTTTATCACATCACGATGGAAGACGGCACCACAGGCAGAACAGAACGGGATGCAATGTGGGTTTGTGGATTCAGCAAATCCTGGGCTGGCCTAGAGGTGGCCTATGATGTGAGACGAAACAAAAACGGGTCTTACACATTTACCGATATTAAACGAGCATAGAGAGGGGGTGTAATATGAACATTTGGGACACACCATATTATCAGGACGTTCTAGGCGTCTGGAACCGTCTAGTTTCAATGACTGGATACGATAGCTTTATGCTAGACGCCAAAGCCGAAACCCTGCTTTTCGGTGACGACTACGAAACCGCCGTCACGATGGAGACATGGCGGCAGATTGCAGAACTTGAAGGGCACTCAATGGGAGTTGTTCAAATGATAGCCACGGACTGGTGCCACGAAAACGGGCGCGACTGGCTGACCTTAGAGGAGTATTAAAAATGAAACTTACAAGACAGCATTTTGAATTTATTGCAGACAACATCGCGCCACTACTTTTCTCACCGACAGACGTTGAGCGCATGGCCGACCGGCTGGAGAAAACAAACAACAATTTCAAGCGCGGCGTGTTTGTTAGCCGATGCTTGAAGAACTGGGAAGAACGCAACCTGAAGGGAGTTGACGAATGGGCATAGGGAAAAAGATTTTCGCAGCGTCATTCCTCGCAACAGAGATGACCAGAGCGCACAATAGACGGGTCAAACTTAAACGACTAATCAAGACAATCAAGGAAGGGGTAACACCATGGAAAAAGTAAACAACTGGAACCGAACCCTCGGGGTTTACATCGAAGCACTGGAGACAGGGGAGCAACGCGCAAGAGATGCCGCCGCCGCCGAGCTGATGCTAATCGCTGAACACCTAAACAAGCTGGGCGTGCGCTATCCCGACATGATAAACGAGACGCCAGATCTGAAAGGCTAACCGATGGCAAGGAGAAAACAAAAGCTATCAGACCCAGCGCCGCGCAAGTGCGAGGAATGCGGTCTGATAGTAGACTACTGGGTAATCTTACTGATGAAGATAGAACCAGAAGAACACAAACTGCTTTGCGACCCCTGTTATCTTGCAGAGTTTGCCAAGCCAATTAGAAAACACGGAGTTGAAACATGAAAGACGAATACAACATTGCCATGCTGAGAGAGGTCATCGCCCAAACATATTATGAAATTGACCAGATAATGAATGGCGAGGATTCTAAAACTCACCTATCGCGCATCGAATCTTGCGCAAGAGAACTCGTTTACCTAGTGGAGAAATACAAAGGAGATAAACTATGAATGATAAAATTGTTGACGCATTGGAAAACCTGATTGCACTGAATGAGATGCAAGCACCGCTTGAAGATATTACAGCCGCAGTAACTGAGGCTCAAAAAATGTTGGATAGTCTCCCTAGAAAACAACAGACCTTTACTGATTGGCTCAACGCCTGTCCCAATGCAGAATATGCAGAAGTTTCAGGCACTACAAAAGATGGCGAGCTAACGATAGTCTATGTCGATATTGTCATGGAAGAATGGAAGGACTGAGAATGACAAGCAAAAGCAAAGCCAAAGGAAGCTATCACGAGAACTGGTTTAAGAAACTGTTTGAAAGCTGGGGGCTGAAGGTGCGCAAGCAACCGCTATCAGGTGCCCTGGGCGGTGAATACTCTGGAGACTTGGTTGTCACATTGAATGGCACTGAGTATGTAACAGAGGTTAAGTATCGGAAAGAGAAAGGCTTTCCGTCCCCGTTTACTGTCTTGAAGAACAGAGATGTCGCAGTGTTTAAGCTGGGCACAACAGAACCAGACGCGCCAAAGTGGGTGCTAATTATACCAGACCATATCGCAGAAAAACTTATCAAAGGAGAGAGCAATGAATAAACAGATTCGTTATGAAACAGAGTATGCGTTAAATTCACCAGTCGGAGAGCTAAAGCAAGAGACGGGGCTTAAAAAGAAAGAGATTGTTTCTCTATCCTCATTAATTCCTGCTGTCGCTCAAGTGTTTGGAGTTAACAAGGACGAGCTGCTTGGACGCAAACGGCAAAGATATTTAATTACTCCACGCCACGTTTTGTTTGCGCTTGCATATAGATACACAGTCTACAGCTTGCCGAAGCTGGGCATGATGTTTGACCGTGACCACACAACCATCCTCCACGCTGTCGATAAGATTCGAAATCAAAAGAGATCGAACCCAGAAATCAAAACATTAATGGATGAAGTTTACTTGCTGGCCTTACAGAACGAGGTCGAACGAGAAAAAAAGATGGAAGCATATCGAGAAGAAGTAGCTGAAATGATTCAAAAAATTCAAGAGAAACGAGACAAAGAAAGTGGGATTTACAAATGACATTTGAAGAGAGAGAACACATTATCTACATGGACTTTGTCGTGAAGATGGGGCGTATGTATTATGCGCCGCGAGCTATGAAGGACGACAAGGCCGCACAAAAACAATACGGCGAAGAGATTCGGCGTATAGTTAATCAAAGACTGAGCACACACATACCGAACCAAGATGTGTTCAAGCAGGAAATCGCAAAGGTGTGGGATAGATGCATTGCATCTCACACCATGGGCACATGGTTTAGCCCATCAACAGTGGCAAAGGCAGTGTCAAAAGTAAACGCTGATTATGTTGCACGAACCCAAGCTGTCGACTCTACTTGGGAGAGGTTAACAAAGCCAGGGGAAGAGCCAGAGAAACCACGCGCCAGCAAGAATGACCCAATAGGTCAGGGCTGGACTGTCGAGAAGTGTGACTGGCATATCAACGAAACCCAACGCCTGATGGACGAGGAAGGATTGAACCGAGGCATGGGGCAGGTGCTAATTCGCATCCCAATGAAGGCAAAAGAGAGGTTACTCAATGCACGTAATTAGTCTTTACGATTATACTGGATTTGCGCTCGCGCCTTGGCGCGATGCTGGGTATGAGTGTTATGCTTATGACATTGCTCATAAGGATACGCAAAAGGATGGCATAAACTTCCTTCATGCAGACCTTCATGACCCCTCAACCCTTAAACAGATCGCAAAGTTTCACGATGGCAAATCAGCTTTTCTTTCATGCTTTCCCGTTTGCACTGATCTGGCTGTGTCTGGGGCGGCTTGGTTTGCAAAAAAACGAGAAGCTAATCCAAACTTTCAAGAAGAAGCAGCCATATATGCAATGGCCTGTGGATGGCTTGGGGAATTCCTTAATTGCCCATACTTTGTAGAGAATCCTGTATCGGTTTTATCAAGTTTATGGCGCAAGCCTAACTACTATTTTCATCCCTTTGAGTATGGTGGGTATCTTCCGGCAGATGACAGGCACCCGTTATGGCCTGACTTCATTGCCGATCAAGACAGGTATTCAAAGAAAACGTGTTTATGGACTAACGACTTGTTCAGGATGCCAAAGAAAAAACCAGTTAAATGCGAGTCATTTGGCAACAGCAAACAGCACGCAAAACTTGGTGGGACATCATCAAAAACAAAAAACATTAGGTCGGCAACGCCAAGAGGTTTTGCACAGGCAGTTTTTGAGGCAAATAAACGCTAGACAAACAACATCAAAACGATTAGAACAGTATTGAAAAGGAGTAAACATGACTGATTCGGAAGATATTTTAAGACGCAAAACTATTGGTGGCAGCTGCGCGCTGCGCATCATGGACGGAGACTGGCACAAGCTTTGGCTAGACAAGATGGGCTATCGTGAACGCGATGATCTGTCTGATGTCTTGCCAGTCCAGCTCGGTATATGGACTGAGCAATTCAACATCAACTGGTTTAGAAAAGATATGGATGTCACTGTCAATGAACAGGTGCGCTATAACTACAACTGGAACGGCGTGCCATGTCGCGGCACATTAGACGGAGAATTCATGCTGAATGGTGTGCGCACTGGCCTTGAGGTCAAGCACACATTTGAGATGAACACCATGCGCAAGCAACTAGAACGCTATATGCCACAGCTACAGCTCTATCTGGAAGTGTCTGGCATAGAGCATATCTACTTTGCAAACTTGTTCGGTAATCGCCGCTATGAGTATGTAAAGGTCGCGAGAGATGAGGGCTATCTTCAACGGATGCACGTTCATCTGAAAGAGTTCTGGCAGTATGTAGTGGATGAAAAAGAACCGCCACTATCCATGCCACACATTACCGCAAGCATTGACCAGATTGCAATCGACGACATGGTGTCTCGTAATGCAGCTACAGACAATGAGTTTCAGTATCAAGCTCACGAGTATGTATCAACAATGCAAGCGGCAAAGGAACATGAGGCAGCGAAAAAGAACCTCAAACAAATGGTAGCAAGTAATGAACGGGAAGTTTACTCAGACATTCTTGCTATCAAGAGAGCCAGCAATGGCTCACTGAGAATCAATGTTAACAAGGAGTATTTAGATGACTGAGAATATCACACAAAATAATCAAATACTTTCCTACTTAGAGGAAGGTAATAACATTAACCCAATGGATGCGTTGAATATGTTTGGCTGCTTTCGCCTTGCTTCTCGCGTCCACGATCTGCGCTCTGAAGGCTATCCGATTGAAACAATTAGAGAGCCTGGAAAGAAATATGCAGAATACAAAATGGCCGAGGGCGGAGTAAAACCCTCGACCATACTGTTGAAAGGAGAAAACAGTGACTAATAATATCACGCCACCTCTTATAAGTGAAGATGCAATTCCA